>Ga0209284_10001931_pt1 | contig 29959 bp, 32 predicted proteins | sample FRY03_FD_187211 | JGI IMG/M metagenome (GOLD analysis project Ga0209284, IMG submission 187211) | Freshwater microbial communities from Lake Fryxell liftoff mats and glacier meltwater in Antarctica - FRY-03 (SPAdes) (version 2) | ecosystem: Environmental > Aquatic > Freshwater > Ice > Glacier...
TTTGACGGAACCGAATACCACGATATAAGTGCAAATTTGGGAATGTGTCAAGCACAAAGTATTATCATTGATCATCGCGACCCTGAAGAACGAATTTACCTCGGTACAAACTATGGAATCATGACGCGCAGCAAACGTGAAAAGGAATGGACTATTCTTGATGGATTGCCGGGGACTTATATAATCAGCCTTGCAATTAATACAGTAACAAATAAATTAATTGTTGGCACTTATGGCAGGGGAGTGTGGCAGGGACCTTTATATCGTTCAAAGCCGGAATAATTTATTTATTTAATTATTAATATTATCTCACAAAAAGCCATCTTACACCAGACCAAAGGCCAATTCCGATATACCCTAATATTCCCGGCTTTACTTTCTCTTCAAGGTCAACTGTTAGAGTTGAGTATTCATTGAGATGTGATAATTTCCTAATTGTCCCTTCATACATATCAATTAGACCATTTAAACGCTCCAATTCAATTTCAACTTTTAGTGCTGCCTCAACATTCTCGGCTTTTTCCAATAGTTCAAGATATCTTTTCCTTGCACTTTTGGCATTCTCCAAACGAATTTGGCTGTCGATAAACGATTCCGTAACATCTTCACCGTAAATGGTTTTATTTAGAATTTTGCCCAAATTACTCACATCATCCACTGCTTTGTTCAGATTTTCCGCCTTTACACGAATCACTGATCTGTGATTTCCTAATGAAACTAAATACCCTCCATTTTGCTCAGCAATTCTTTCAAGATGAGAATTACAGCTGTCAGGTGATTTTACTTCGATCCGTAAATTTGCATTATAAATTACTACTCGATTCTGTTCTTTTTTTTCTTGAAATTTATCACTTTCAGAGACGTCCAAATACCCTTTATCGTTTGCTTCCGAGAGGATTGGCATGCTTACATTCCCTGCTTCAAAACGTGAAAACAATTCATCATATTCAGTAAATTGCTCCTTCACATTTCCTGCAACTCTTAAATATGCGGATGATTTACTTTTCGTTGCACAAGAACTTGCAAACAGGATTAAAAATACGAGATAAAGGCAATGTTTCATTTGCTTGGTAATTGATTGATAGTATATATGAAAGGAGTTTAACGAGAAAATGGACCAATTAGTATACTTAGAAAATAGCTAATTATTTATTGTATAATATCCCAAATCGTTCTGTACCTGAAGGAGTCACCAAGGTATTTACTAGATTAAGATTGTTATCAAAATATTGAATTTGATCATTAAAAAGAGCGAGAAATGCCCCACTTACTTTTTCATGCACGAGGCCTGTGTAGTCGCCGGGTACAGATATGCCAAGCACAGTAAAATTCCCATTTCCATCATAGAAAAAGGATCGCAATTCATTCTCTTCAGCAACAATATAGTAGCCAAAATCATTATGTATAGCTGAATTAATTTCAGCAAGATTTATGTTTAAAGCGAATTCCGTATTGTTCGCTGAAATGATGTATGGTTTTATTATGCCATTTCCATTGTCATTTCCAAAAATCAGGGCTTCATCTTCATTTACTTTAATGATTTCAACTATATCAAAGCCAATATTCATCGACTGAAGGAATACTCCTGTGTTATAATTGTAAACGGATAATAAATGAGTATTCAAATCAATGGATTGTAATTCAGCCAGTAAGTAATTGCCAATAATTTGCACTTTTTCCGCTCTAAATCCATTGTTCACAACAATATTGAGCGCCGCATTACCACCTGGGCGAAACGTCCTGATATAGCCATCTTCCGTGGTTCCAACATAAATCAATCGTTCTTCATCAAAGTAAAAATCTCGCCAAAATTGAAAACCATCAGGCGATGGAATATTTTGATTGGCAAAGGGATTCATTGATTCTACATCCAGCCAGGCAAGTTGTCCTTCCGATTGATGCGCCAAAACGGTTTCCTGATGCCAGGAGTTGATCGAAAATACTTCGGATTCAAATCCACTTTCTGCGGCAAATGACCAATTATTTTCATCAATCCCAAGAGTATCAATTCTTGTACTCGTCCCGTTATTTCTAAACGCGATGATTTTTTTAATTTCAAGCGGTTCTTCTACAATGGTGCACGCTCTAAATTCCACGGTTTCGTTTTCGCCATCACTTAGCCTCACGCGTATATAGTAATTACCACTCGGTAAATGAATTTCATCGATAACGATTTCTCGGGCTATCTGAGCTGAATTCGAAGGAAAACTGTTGATTTCTATAGCGGGAAGAACACGACTAAAATTTTCATTACTGATATCGATTACGGCAGACTCTAGTTTGCTTTCATCACTCACTTGAATAGAAAAACGAATAGTATCAAATACATGATAAATTTCAAATTCACTTGGAAATTCCCACGTTGCTTGAGGATATTGTTCATCCTTTTCTTTTTTACAGGATTGAAAAAGAATGATAACTATGCAGAGCATGAAATAAATCGATCGACTCATCGCTTAAATATACAAGGAAAAACGGATTTACCCTTCTAATTGAAAATGCTTACAAAACAATCTCGTTTTTTGCTACTTATGCACAGCTTGTCCACAAAATTGAAACGTCGATTGTTCGCATCTCGATCTTCAATCGAACCATTTGTCTAAATCAAATTCTATCTTTGAATCGTATGAATGAGGATCCAAAAAAGAGAGTGAAAGATCGCAGTTCAGCAGTTCGCGACATGCTGAAAGTGCAGGGATTGGAGGGTGGAAAGCTGCCACCTCAAGCGCTTGATTTAGAGGAAGCAGTCTTGGGCGCTTTGATGTTGGATGCCACTGCTGTCAATCAAGCAATCGATATTTTGCGTCCCGAAAGTTTCTACAAAGAAGCCCATCAAAAGATATTTGCTGCAATTGCCAAACTCTTTCAGCAAGCTCAGCCAATTGATATTCTTACCGTTACCAATGGTCTCAAAACCGAAGGCAATTTAGATTTCGTTGGTGGGCCATTTTATATTTCCCGACTTACTACGCGAATAGCATCTGCAGCGAATATTCAAACTCATGCTCGAATCATTTCTCAGAAATTTATTCAGCGTGAGTTAATAAGAATAAGTGCAGAAATTACCAGGGATGCCTTTGAAGATACCACAGACGTTTTCGATTTGCTCGATAAGGCTGAAAGCGAACTCTTTAAGGTGGCTGAAGGCAATTTGAGAAAGCACTATGAATCAATGAGTTCTTTGATTCACATCGCACTCGAAAATATTGATGCAGCAAGGCAAAATCGAGACGGAATTTCAGGAATACCAAGCGGATTTACAGCTTTAGATCGTGTAACTGCCGGTTGGCAGCGATCAGACATGGTAGTGATTGCCGCTCGTCCGGGTATGGGTAAAACGGCCTTTGTCCTTTCCATGGCCCGCAATATTGCAGTCGATCATTCTATTCCGGTCGCTTTATTTTCATTGGAAATGTCCTCAGTGCAATTAGTACAACGTCTTATTGCCAGTGAAGCTCAAATTGCTGCAGAAAAATTGAGGAAAGGAACCCTCGCCGATCATGAATATACGCAGATGCACAAACGCATCGCCAAACTTTCTGATGCTCCTATTTTTATTGATGATACTCCCGGATTGTCCGTTTTTGAATTGCGTGCTAAATGTCGCCGACTCAAAATGCAACATGGAATTCAAATGATCATTATCGATTATTTGCAATTAATGTCGGCTGGGGGAGAACAAAAAGGAGGAAATCGCGAGCAGGAAATTTCAACAATCTCCCGATCCATTAAGAGTATCGCCAAAGAACTCGATGTTCCGATCATCGCTCTGAGTCAGCTCTCCCGTAGTGTAGAAACCCGAGGAGGAGAAAAAAGACCGATACTTTCCGACCTTCGTGAATCCGGCGCCATTGAACAAGATGCGGATATCGTTGGCTTCATATACCGACCTGAATATTACGGCATTGTAACGGATGCCGAAGGTAATTCAACAGAAGGTATCGGAGAGTTAATTATTGCAAAACATAGAAATGGTGCACTTGAAACCGTGAAATTGCGTTTCATTGGTAAGTTTGCCCGATTTGATAATTTAGATGGGCCTTCTCTTGTTGAAGATATGATCGGTGGTTTCCAACCTAGCCGCGCATTTGATCAACCCGCTACTATTACTCGAGGTTCTAAAATGAACGACATGGCTGAAGAAGCCTTCGGGAGCAGCGGAGAAGAAGAAGCTCCTTTCTAAGCAAGGTCGGTACGCTTTTTGTATCTTAGTACACCTATTATTACTGGTATGAACCGATTTTTCCTGACTTTAATTCTTATTTCATTCGCGCTGCATTCATCGGCATCAAAAGTATTGATCGCTATGGACGAGAGCCAGTCGAATCACCTCAAAGCCTACGGCATCGCTTACTGGGTGCTTCAAAACAATATTGAAGTAGAGTGGCTGCTCAATTATCGTGGCGGAAGTTTTATGATCGATAATTATCCGGATATCACCAGAGAATGCACCATTCGGGGAGTAGGTTTCGAAATTATTGCGGATGTTCAAGCCGCTCAGATTTACAATGAAATCGCCGATCCTGAAATCAATATGGAAAGGGTTAAATTAGAGGTAGCTCCTAAAATTGCAGTCTATTCACCTAAAAACAAATTGCCTTGGGATGATGCAGTGACCTTGGTTATGACTTATGCCGAAATCCCCTATACTGTGGTTTATGACGAAGAAGTGCTGAGATTGGAACTTCATAAATACGATTGGCTGCACCTGCATCACGAAGATTTCACCGGACAATATGGTAAGTTTTATGCAAGCTTCAAAAACGCGGCTTGGTATCAGGAGCAAGTAAGAGAATTGGAAGGAATAGCTGCCAGAACGGGGTTTGCTAAAGTAAGTGAGATGAAAAGAGCCGTTGTGTCCGAAATCAAAAATTTCGTGATGGGTGGGGGATTTTTATTTACCATGTGCTCCGGCACTGACTCCTTTGATATTGCCGCTGCAGCAATGAATGATGTAGATATATGTGAAGCCATGTATGATGGAGACCCCGCAGATCCTCAGGCTCAGGGAAAACTAGATTTTGAACAAACCCTGGCTTTTGAAGAATTCACACTGGAGCGCAATCCTTTAACTTACGAGTTTTCGAACATCGACGGTACAAAGGAGCATTCGAGCATGGGAATGATCAACGATTTTTTCACGCTCTTCGATTTCTCAGCTAAGTGGGATATCATCCCAACCATGCTCACTCAAAGTCATGAAAAAGTGGTGAAAGGCTTTATGGGACAAACAACATCATTCCATTCCAGCCTTATTAAGCCGGAAGTAATCATCATGGCTGAGACTAAATCTATTAGAACCGCTAAATATTTGCATGGTGAATTAGGATTAGGTCAATGGACTTTTTACGGTGGGCATGATCCGGAAGACTATCAACACCGAGTTGGCGATCCTCCAACTGATCTCAATTTGCACCCCAACTCCAGCGGATATCGCTTGATTCTTAACAATATCCTATTTCCAGCGGCAAGGAAAAAGAAACAAAAGACCTGATTATTCAGTTGGAAGTAATTGGATAGATTCAATTCTATCGCCGATATCAATACGGTCAACCACATCCATGCCTTCTACAACGCTACCAAAAAGGGTATAACGACCTTCCAAATGCGGGGTACTTGAATGAGTAATAAACCATTGACAACTTTCGGTGTCCTTGCCTGAACTCGCCATTCCCATGGAGCCAGGGAAATACGATTTTGGACTGAATTCTGATCGAATACTTTCTTGAATCCCGCCCCAGCCGTCTCCGCGTGGACAACCTGCTTGAATCACAAAATTGGGCACCACTCGATGGAAATATTTATTGTTGTAAAAACCGGATTCTATAAGTTTTACAAATTCAGCGACAGTTCCCGGACATTCATTTACGTGCAATAGTATTTCAATATTACCTTTGTTGGTTTTGATGAGGGCACGCTGATTGAGCGGAATTCGTTTCACTTTTGCCCAATCAATAGGGTTGTTCCATTCCGGAATGATAATTTCACGCTGTTGATCAACATTGTTAGCATGAGAATTCCAGGCATTTATTAATGCATTGTACGTTTCTACCTCTAATGGAAGCTTACATTCGGAAATTCGTTTATCAATAATGCTGTCCAGGATGTCCCAGGCATCACCTGTCATTCGGTCATAATCAGCCATTACTGCAAGTGCCCCAATATCAGCTAATTCCAGCAATCTGTCCGCTAATAAAGATGTGCGAATAATAGAAGGATCGCTCACACAAATCCATTCAGCAACGGTGCTTTGTAATAGGGCCGAAGGTTGTGCAGCTAGTAAATCAAGAATGGCGGCCTCTGTTTCTTTATTCAGTGGTAACGACCGAATCAATGCCGATTGCTCGTATGAAGAAACCGGATTCATAACCATTTTCATAACGGTATCCATGTACGGGCTTTGCAATCCAAAAAGGCCAAAATGCTTTTTGAAGAGTTCAGCTTTTACAGGGATCGGAATTTTTTCTGAATTCAAAGCGCCTTCTAAATCAGCCAAATCATTGATAGTAGAGTGGCGTGAAACCACTAATGCAGCAGTTAGAGCTATATTGAAGTTCGATTCCTCGAGTAAGCGATATTCATTTGATTCCAGTTTCAATCCAAGCATATTTCGCGCTATTAGCGCGGCACTCCGCAGTGATGGATGCATATCTTGGTTCACGCTCCATGCAAGCAATATGGAGTCCGTAGCAGGAAGCCGTTTTCCGGTGCAACGCCCTAAACTCATCACCAAAGCTGATTCATAATCTATTTCTTCTCCTTTCAACAGAGGAAGAATCATTTGAGCTTCTGTATTATTAATTTCCTTTTTGGAACGTTGAATAATGTGAGCCGCTACAATTTTAACGCCGTAGTCCGGGTGATTCAGGTAAGGCATAGCGTTGTTTTGAGCCGGTAAGTCCCTGTTTTTCAATAATAAACGATATAAGCCCCATAACCAACCACTGACTTGAGCAGGATCTTTGGGAGCTAATTGAGGATAGAACATATAATCAGAAGGACTGACGCACTTCCCTAGTGCTTCAAGAATTGCACTTCCTGCCGTTGACGAAGATTCACTTTGCCATATTTTACCCAGAACCATAGCTGAGGATTCCATTCCGGTTTGTCCTATAGCCCATGCTGCCATGCATCTAACATCTTCCGAAGAATCAGAAGCACAGTGTTTATAAAGAGGTTCCAGCAAGGTAGAATCCTGCAGATTCCCAGCTGCCAAACAGGCTCTCCAGCGATATTCTACACTCTGATGTTCTAGCCATTTAGCTATTTCCGCAGCATTTCTGGTGTCAGCAGCCTGATGTATGGCAACTACCGAAGAATCATTAAATGGTGTTTCAATTGTTTTTTCCTCAACTACTGTTTCCTTAGGAGAACAGGCCTGAAAAAGCAGATAAACACCACAGAATAGTGCAAATTTGTTCATGCCGAAAAGTAGGAAAATCTATTATCGCTCCAACTTAACTTCTAGAGTGAAGTATGAAAAGCGCTCATCTATTGGTTCGATGAGGTAATTGAATTTAGCAATAGATTTTTTGATCACCGTAAGGAAACCTAATCCTGCTCCACCTTTATAACTGAAATTCTCGTTGCAAAGCGTTTCGACGTACAATTTGCGCAATTCTGTTTGCGACATTTCATTGAGGTCGTCTATTTTGCTCTCCAAATGGCGAGTTTCGCTGCTGAGAATCAAATTGCCTGTTACAATTCTGAAGCATTCTTCATTAGCTGATAGGAGCAAGAATGAATCGCTGTTGTCCTCGAGGTTGCGAGCACCGTGAATAGAGATGTTTTGAAGAAGTTCGATTAAAACGGAGCAAATCCGTTTCATAACTCTTCGTTTGCTGCCGGCTTCAAGAACCACGCCTTCCGTTAACTTAATAACGGAATCGATGCGACCCTGGTTAAAGTCGCCATGGTAGGCTAATAAAACCGTTTCTGCATCCTTGCCCGGAAAAAATGACTCCTTGATAGAAGCTAAATGCTCGAAAGGTGATCCGGATATTGAAGGCATCCTGTTAATTAATATTGCGCTGTTCACATCTCTGAGATGATTGGCAAATATACAAAAATTTCGACAAAACAAACAAAGTGTAAGACGAAAATTTGAATTTTGTCGCTGTAAACCAGTTTACAAGCGATAAATGCCGCACTATCTCTTTCGATTCTGACCAAAGTTATCATTCGCGCTACAAACTTCGCTTTTATTCCGACGATACTTTTGAACAGCGGGATGTTGCTACTGAAAAAAAGGCCCTGCTTCCTCGTTAGGAAGCAGAGCCCTGCGCAACAGAAACGTATAGGGATGTTAAGATAAAGTCCTGATCTGGTGGCTCGGAACAATGTATGAGCCATCCGGTTTTTGAATCATAGTGTAAAATTCTTTGCAGAAATAGCTGAGCTTTTTTCTGAATGGCTTGCCTTGTAAATAACATTGCCAAGCTTCCATTGCTGTTTGTTTTGCTACCTGCCAGGCGTATGAATTATATCCTGATGGTTGAGCTACGGCATCTATTCTACTCTGTATTTCGGTTAATGTCATCATGGCTATTGTGCTATTGATGACACAAAGGTTTAGAGCCAGAACGTAATGTATTTACGGACTGAAATTAAATAGAAAGAAATATTATAAGTTGCTGTTAATCAGATTAATGACTAACTATAATTTTTGATGGCCTTTTGAAGCATGTCGGAAATACGATTTCTCATGCCCACTGGCTCTAACACAACGGCCTTAGCTCCAAAACTCATTATAAGGCTATATAATTCATAGGTTTCTAGCACATAGAGCTCCACTGTAATGTACTCTGAATGATTTTGAATTTGCTGACTATGATGAATGGCCTGGGTGCGTAAATAGGGTTCCTCCGAAACGTCAAAACGAATCAAAACTTTGGAGGGGGCGTCATCTAAACGGGAAATTCCAATGCTGTGTTTGAAAAAATTGTCGGAATTAAAATCCTGTTCTGATTTAAAATTTTTCTCTGTGATTTTTAAACTTTCAAAGCGATCGAGACCAAAAGTTCTAAATGTTTCCTTGCCACTTACTTTTCCTATTAAATACCATCGATTGCGATACTCTTTTAACAAATAGGGCTCTACCTCGTATTCGTTTTCTTGCTTCTCCCCAAATTTCTGATAACTAAAATAAACACGTCTATTTTCTTTGATCGCTTTTAATAATGGACTTAAATATTCAGTTCCACGTTGTTTTTCGCTTTGTTCAAACTGCACAAAAGAAATACTGGTTTTGTCGTTTAACTGAGGACTGATTTCTAATCGATCGATGATTTTTTCAATAGCATGCTCGTATTGATTAAAAATCGGGATTCCTTTAAATTGAAGCAAGGTAGTGGCAGCAAATCGGATAGACTCTATCTCTTCTTCATTAAGAGAGATATTCTGAATAGTATATCCCTCTTCCTCGTAAAAATATCCTCTGTGTTCCTTACTGTAGGCAATAGGTGCGTAAAATCCCAACTCAGATTCATTGCGCATCGCCCATAGATCTTTTTCTATGGTGGAAATACTAATGTTTTCTCCTGAACTTCCATACAGAGCTTCTTCACAAGCTTCCCGCAATTGTTCTTTGTTGGGATATGGCCTCGAAGCATTACTCAAACATCGGTCAATAATTCGATATCGGAGAAGCGCATATTTATTGGCCGACATATTTCAAACTTGAAATGAATAACGGTAGAATAATGAAAATTTAAAAATTATCGTTCCAACCATTCTGAATATGATTTTTCTAATGCATTCAAAAACACCTCTGAATTTTGAGCACCGCTTAAGGAATATTTACCATCAAAAACAAAGAAAGGAACACCAGTAACACCAATACCTTCGGCTTCTTTTATATCCTCTTGAACTTCAGATTTGAATTGATCCGAATTTAGCATTAAGCGCATATTTTCAGCTTCAAGCCCGATTTGTTCAGCAAGCGAAATTAATACTTCAATATCATCCGTGTTTTTCCCATCACAAAAATAAGATTTGAATAAAAGCTCTTCTGCCTCATCTTGCTTTCCGAGTGATTTTGCATAATGAGCAAATCGGTGAGCCTTCATTGAATTGGCAACTATGGCTTGATCCAATTTGTATTCTAATCCAACACTGCCTGCCATTTCCGTTACATATTGATTCATTTTTTCTGCTTCTTGAACGCTGATCCCTTTGTGTAATGCCAAATATTGGTTGATGTTCTGATCAGGATCCGTTACCATATTCGGATTAAGTTGATAGCTTTTCCAAACAATGCTAATGCTATCGCGATGTGGAAATTGCTCTAGTGCCTCTTCCATCCTTCGTTTTCCGATATAACAAAAAGGACACATTACATCACTCCAAACTTCTATTGTCATTTTTTCAGGGGCTTTTTGTTCTTTGTTTTTGGTTGACAATTGTAAGATTGAATAATCCTGTGATTGAACAAACGCTGAAAAAATAGTGCAGGCTGCTACAATGGCAAAGATATTCTTCATTTGTCAAAGGTACGAGATGAATGGCAAAGAAAACAAGTGCTATTTTTTTTGGTATAATAAACTAAAAATGAATATCATAGCTTCAAGAAACTCGATGCAAATCACCATGCGATTAAATACATTTTATGTTTATTTTTAATTGGAATCTTGCATCACGGATCCGCTGCGGATACCGGTCCTGAATCTACATTTTTTTGCATTGCCATTGACGCTTTGGCAAAAGCCAATAATGTTGATCGCTACCGCAGCTTTTGCAAAAAATACCTTCCTATTCGCGTTGAAACCTCCAAAAATCTAAGCCTTTGATTCATTTGGAATCAGTTTGATAAATTGCTCTAATTTCATAATGCTAGTATTTTCAAGCAAAGTACAGTGGGCAGAATGTAACCTATTTGCACTTGGCACAATTACGGACAAGCATTAAAAATAAACGTATCATTTTCATCAACTTGGCTTGGGCTTACATTACCAAAGACACTTCATTAGGGCTCATTCTTTTCCAACAAAATAAAACGGAAGAAAGCCGTTATTAAAATCTATTCTTTATCTCATAAGCAGGCAGACACAGCAACTATTGCAAACGCATTTGCAAGCACATTTTTAAACTAAGCTTTGTGTCCCGTAGGTGCGGGATTTAGTGGTGGCAGATCCCGCGCGTACAGGACCTCGAAATCGCCAAATCTTGCAGATGCAATACCATTCGCAAAATCCGCTTCGCTCTTTTTGCCCATCGTGCTCCCGCTGCGCAGGCGATGTGTGCCAGTTGCTCCGCGGACTGTCTCCCATCAGCCGCTTAGCAGCAACAATAACAGACGAGTCACATGAGGCATAGCCGATACACAACCCAACGCAATTTGCCTCACATTTTATTTTGCGCCAAACTCAGCAAGACCATTCTATGTAGTAAGATGACAAATGCCTTAATGTTGTAACTTCTTCCTTTTATTGTGTAACGCTAACCCCATTCAATACATAAACCTTTGTAACATAATTTTTTTTTGCAATTTAAAAACAGATCATTTTATGAAACAGGAATACAAACAAGATGTAGAAAAATTAGTGGAGATGGTTAAAGATGTTCGTGTCTGTATGCTCATCACTAACGAAAAAAATGCAGAAAATATATCTGGCAGACCAATGGGTATAAATAAAATTGATGACGTTGGAACGATGTGGTTTTTCACAAAAGCATCATCATATAAAGTTGAAGAGATTGAAGCAAGTAAAAAAGTTTCTATTGCCATTGCCAACGAAAGCAGTCAAAATTATTTAATGATACACGGCACTGCAACTTTAGTAGACAACAAAAGCAAAATGAAAGAACTGTGGAGTTCCATTATGAAAGCATGGTTTCCGCTTGGCTTAGAAGACCCTGACATGACACTTATTAAAGTTGTTCCCATCGAGGTTGAGTATTGGGATAGTAGCTCAAGCAAAATGGTAGTATTGTTTAACATGCTAAAAGCAATTGTTACAGGAAAAGAATATAATGAAGGCGAACATGGAAAAATTGATTTATAAAAGCAAATACTAATTTAGATGAAAAAATTAGAGGGCAAAGTAGTAATTATCACTGGTGGTGCAGGTAGCATTGGAAAAGCCACTGCTAAATTATTTTTAGATGAAGGTGCAAAAGTAGTGCTGGTTGATCTTACCGAGGACGGATTAAAAACTGCCGTACAAGAATTAAATAGCCCACACGTAAAATATTGCGTTGCCGATGTTTCAAAGGCATTTGATGTGGATCACTATGTAAAAGAAACTGTAAAATTGTTTGGTAAAATTGATGTTTTCTTTAACAATGCAGGTATTGAGCGAGAAGTAAAACCTATTATAGAATGCCCTGAAGACCTTTTTGATAAAGTGATTTCCGTGAATGTAAAGGCTATGTGGTTGGGGAATAAACATACATTACCTCAGATGAAGGATGGTGGTGGCATAATCCTGACTTCATCTGTAGCTGGCCTTTTAGGCTTCGCCAATTTAAGCGATTACGTAACCAGCAAACATGCTGTTGTTGGCATAATGAGAACAACAGCTATTGAAGCTGCTTCACGAAAAATTAGAGTGAATTCTGTTCATCCTGCACCTGTAAATAATAGAATGATGCGATCAATTGAAGCCGGGGCGTCAGCCAGAAATCCCAAAGAAGTAAAAAAGCAATTGGAGCCCACAATGCCACTAGGGCGCTATGAAGAACCTATTGAAATTGCCAAATTAGTTTTACTTTCTTGCAATTGATGACAGTCAATTCATAACTGGGACCACACAAGTAATCGATGGTGGAATTTCAGTATAATAATTTAATTTGAAAATAACATAATGAAAAATAAATATCACTTCGTAGCCATTTCAGGAAGTTTAAGAAAAGAATCTTATAACACGATGGTGCTAAAAGCGACACAAAAGCTTGTGCCAGTAAATGTTAATATTGAACAATTGTCAATAGCTGATATACCCTTGTACAATTTTGATTTGCATGAAAAAGTATTTCCTGAGGCCATTGAAAAAATATGTACCTCTATTAAAACTGCCGATGGACTCATTGTAGTTACACCTGAATATAATTATTCTATTCCGGGAGCGCTTAAAAATGTAATTGATTTTCTTTCCAAACATCCTTTAAAACCATTTGACAAAAAAGTAGTGGGTATAATTAGTGCAAGCCCCAGTTTACTTGGTGGCGTGAGGGCGCAATTTCACCTAAGACAAATATTGGTAGCTGTAAATGCAATATCCATGAATATCCCAGAGGTGGTTATAACAGAGGTCAATACAAAATTTGATGAAGCAGGGAATCTGACTGATGAAAAAACAACAGCGTTTTTAAGAAAGTTTATTGATGCATTAGCTAATTTTACTGCTAATTTAAACCATGATGTTTTAAGCTAAAATTATGGGAAATAAAATTATACAATCAACAAAAGCTCAAACAACTGCTAGAATACTACTCGGCATTTTTTTTATTTTTACTGGTATTGGACACCTTACGTTCATGCGAACAGAGTTTTTAGCACAAGTGCCCAATTGGGTGCCTATGGATCCGGATACAGTTGTGCTTTTATCAGGTGTGGTAGAAATTATTTTAGGAGTTTCTTTAATTTTTTTGTTAAAACAAAAAACATCTGTTGGTTGGATAGTTGCCCTCTTTTTAGTTGCAGTTTTTCCTGGCAATATTGCTCAATTAGTTAATCATAATTATGCTTTTGGTTTAAACTCGGATTTACTTCTTTGGCTACGCTTGCCGTTTCAACCTTTACTAATCGCTTTAGTATTGTGGAGTACAGGTGCATGGGGAGAATGGAGACGCAAAATTAATGGTAACCATCAAGTGCATCCAACAATGCAATAATATTACATCAATAAATAATCAATATCTAAAAAAACAAAAATGGAAAATTCAGCAACAAAAGAGGACATGATTACCAAAGCAATTGAAAAGCAAACAGTCAAATTACCATCCAACACATTTTTATTTGCAGCTATGGGTGCAGCCGCTGTTTCATTAGCATTTAAATGTGTGGGTAACCATAAAAACGCTTCGTTTGTAGGCCAATGGGTAGCGCCAACTTTATTAATGGGTGTTTATAATAAATTGCTTAAACACGAGGACGCAAACAAGTAAAGAAAAAATTAAAAATGCTGACAGCGAGTGCCGATAAGAGACTGTTTCGTTCCCTGAACATTATTAGGGTTTGCAGGAAGGGAATTGAACATAATTTCAATTCCCTTTTATCGGTTTTTCTAACACTTATTATTTGTGGCAGAGAAGATGCAGTTACACCACTTGGCCAATCTGAATTTATGCATGAGCGTATTGAAGGCTCGAGTTTGAGAATTATAGATAATGCAGGACATGTTTCCAATCATGAACAACCAGAAGAGTTCAATAAATATATACTTGATTTACTGAATTCATTAAATACTACCTCTAATAAATAACTTATTTCGTAAATGAATATAAAAATAGAAATATTATAATTTAAATCTATGATTATGAAAAGTAAATTTCTTTTATCGGCAACATTGTTTGCAATTATTTTTTTTATTGCTACATCATCTGTAAAAGCTCAAGTTAATATTGATTTAGAGTCTGGTGCGGTTTTTACTGGTTACAATAATGTTAGAATTCCAGGTGATGCGGGAACCTTGTTTTCCTTAAAAAATGATTTGAATGCTGAACCAAACGGTTTTATTCGCATAAGAGCAGGATATACAATAAAGTCTAGGCATTCGATATCTCTTCTATATGCTCCTTTAATTGTGAAATCAAATGGATCTACAAATAAGCAAATTGATTTCGAAGGTGCAACTTTCTCTGCGAATACCGCTCTGAATGCAATTTATAGGTTTAATTCATACAGGATAACTTACCGATATGATATTGTAAAAAAATCGAAATTTGAATTTGGTTTAGGCTTTACAGCAAAAATAAGAGATGCCGAAATAGCTCTTAATAGTGAAGGACTTACTGCTTCAAAGAAAAATGTGGGGTTTGTACCTATAATTAATTTCAGACTCAATTGGAAAATGAATGATAAAATTAGTTTACTCTTTGAGGGGGATGCGTTGGCAGCACCTCAAGGTCGGGCGGAAGATGTTCTGCTTGCTGGAACATATAAATTTTCAGAACAAATCTTGGTTCGTTTAGGTTATCGAATTCTTGAAGGAGGAGCAGATAACGATGAGGTATATAATTTTTCTTTGTTCCATTACGCTTCTGTGGGCGTGACATATACTTTTAAAAACAAGTTAAAATATAATTAGTATAAAAATATTAATTATGAACATAGCAAGAATTTTCAAACTTTTAGTATCACTTTTACTCCCAATAGGATTAGGTTCCATAGCAGGAATATTCACGACTGAAGAAATAGCTGTATGGTATGCTTCACTGAACAAGCCCTCATTCAATCCACCAAGTCATTTGTTTGGGCCTGTTTGGACAGCATTGTATATACTCATGGGAGTTTCTATGTTTTTAATTTGGAACACGCCCAAAACGAAGCTACGACAAAAAGCATTAGCGGTTTTTGGCATTCAATTATTTGCTAATTTTTGGTGGAGTATTTTATTCTTTAACTTTCACACAGTTTTCCTTGCTGTAATTGACATTCTGATTATGTGGTTTTTAATTATCTACATGATTTCGCTTTTCAAAAAGATAAAACCAATTGCCGCTTATCTTCAAATACCATATTTGCTTTGGGTATCATTTGCAACTGTTCTAAATATTTCTATTTGGTATTTAAACAGATAAGAAAGTAGTTAAATTTAAAAAAGCAAATAGCAAAATGGCTAACACAATCAAGAAGAAAATAGTAGTTGTAGGTGTTGGCTTTGCAGGTATTCAATTCATAAAAACATTGGACGAAAAACTGTTTGATGTTATATTGATTAACAAAATAAACCATCACCAGTTTCAACCATTGTTTTATCAGGTTGCAACATAGCAACTTGAACCTTGCAGTATTTCATTTTCACTTCGCAATATTTTTAAAAAGAACAGCAATGTTCAAATTTGTTTGGCAACAGTAACTAGTATCGCTAAAACAAAAAATGCTTGTCCGCAGTATTACCAATAAAAGCTGATCCGGCAATTGCGGCCCTGCTAAAAAGCGGACAAGACATGTATCTACGATTGGCTTTATAGCTGAATTCATCCAAATAAATTGCAAATACTTATCGGAAGCGCGATGATATATTCCGTTCAACACTCTTTTAAGATTCCCAATAAAAGTATGAACCCAGGGTAGTACTACCTGCGCTTCTTTCGACGGAACTGTCATTTGATCATATCGATTAATAAATTCTTCAAACGTTTAAATCTCCGGAAACCATCGGTTTTAATATTCACATCTTCGCTTACTGTTCCAGTGACAGTTTCATTTTCAGCGCTAAGGTCTTTCATTGCTGCAAGTTTGATGTACTTTGGTTTGCTTGTTTTTCTATAGGTTTTTGGGTGCTCAATTTTACTGTTTCTACCATCATCAAAATAGATCGCTTTTTCTGAGATCTACGTTCTCTCTTGGTTTCCTCTTCATTTTGAGGTCTCTTCTTTGTGCACTACGGAAACAAAACCATCATCCATATCAAGTGATCCTTTCAAAATATATTTGTCATCTCTTTTGCCCATACATTCTCTTATTTTGTGCATCAGGAACCATACAGGTTCATATCGTTTCAATCGAAGTTGACCTTGCATTTCACAAGCAGACATGCCTTTTTTACTGAAGGTCATTAAAAACATCGTTTTAAGCCAGATGCTAAATTAAGATTGGAATCTTGCATCACGGATCCGCTGCGAATACCGGTCCTGAATCTGCATTTTTTGCATTGCCATTTACGCTTTGGTGAAAGCCAATAATGTTGATCGCTACCGCAGTTTTTGCAAAGAATACCTTCTTTTTGGCGTTGAAACCATCAAAATTCAAAGCCTTTGATTCATTTGGAATCAGTTTAGTGCATTGCTCGAATGTCATAATGCTAGTATTTTCAAGCAAAGTACAGTGGCAGAACGTAACCTATTTGCGCTTGGCACAATTACGGACAAGCATTTAATTTTAAGCTAGACTTTTAACGAAAAAGTGTAAACTATTTTCTTCAAATCAATATCATAAATACAGGTCTCATATTTTCAATTTGTAAAACATCACGATTAAACTAAATTTCCGTCTCAGCGAGAAGCAGAGCGAAGAAGATTAAAGATTTTTCGAAACCATAATTTTAAGATTAATTCCCGATCTGCGCTCTGTTTATCGTTCTGACCTCCCTTCCTTTTTTTCATCTAAAATAAAAAAGGCTGCGATTCAATCACAGCCCGTTTTGCAGGTATATAGATTCTCCTTAGGAGATGGAGATCTCTCTGTGTTTTTCAACAACAGCACTCTCTTTTTTAGGAAGACTGACATTTAAAATTCTATTTTCATAAGCAGCCTCAATTTTTGAATTATCAATCGTCTCAGGAAGAATGAATGAGCGACTGAATGATGAAAAACTGAACTCTTTGCGAGTATAATTCTCTGCTTCTTCTTTTTGTTCATTCTGCTTAGAAGTGCTGACAATTAATCGATTTTCTTTCAGTTCAATCTTGAAGTCTTCTTTCTTTAATCCTGGAGCGGCAAATTCGAGATTAAATCCTTCTTTCTGTTCCTTGATATTTACTGATGGAACGCTGCAATTTATTTTACCCATTCTTTCAGGATTGGCAAAAAAATCGCGGGTATTGAAATCATCAAAGAAGTTGTTGAACAAGCCCGGACGGTGATAATGTTTTACTATTGACATGAATTGTGTTTTTAATGTTATTGATGATTGCCCGACTTCAATCAATATACCAAAGCACAAAAACAAGATTTCGCGGTCAAATTGAACATTTTATCATGTCAAAACGACCGTTTTCATCGAGTTGTAATGTCAAAAGGGCAGTTCAAGGCTGATAAAGGGAGAATATTTCAGCCAGATAAGTAAAAAGTGGTGCAATTATAAGTACCGGTAGTAAGTTGATTATGCGTATTTTAACTGTGTTGAGAATCACTAATCCCAATCCTATCAATAAAATCCCACCGCAAGCAATCATTTCTGTTTGCATAGCTTCAGAAAGTACACCACTTAATGATTGCGCGGCCAAGGTCAAACTTGCCTGATATATAAACAGTGGAATAACAGAAAATAATATTCCCTTTCCGAATGCAGAAGCCAGCGCCGTGCTTGAAAAAAGATCCATCAGCGACTTTGTAATCAACAAATCTTTTTTGCCGCTGATACCTTCTTCAAAACAGCCGAGAATAGTCAATGATCCAACACAAAAAATCATAAAGCCCGTTACTATTGCTTGTCCAAATTTTTGACCTTCTTCTTTATTTTCATTTTTGATAAATCTTTGGCTAAATCGTTCAAGCCTTTTCTCCAAATCCAACCCTTCCCCTAGCAATGCAGCACTGAGCAAGCTGAGCACCATAATCAAAGGATTACCGGTCTTGAGCGACATCTGAAGCCCTATGAATAAAGTAAATAACCCCAACACATGAAACACTGTTGTAATAACCTTTTCAGGCAATCTTGATTTGAGTAGCATACCCGCACTGCTGCCTATAACTACTGTTGCTACGTTAATTAGTGTTCCAATCATGCAGGCAAGTTTATGCAATTTCTGTTCGCAATCTTAGTCCTTTGTACCTTTGTACGCAATGAAGTTCGAAATTTTACATTCCGATACCGGCTCAAAAGCCCGAAATGGAAAACTATATACCGATCATGGCCTCATCGAAACACCCATTTTTATGCCTGTGGGTACGGTGGGCACTGTGAAAGGCGTGAGTCAACAAGATTTGGTAAATGATATCAAAGCTGAAATTATTCTCGGTAATACTTATCATTTATATCTGAGACCCGGTCTTGACATTATGCGGGAAGCAGGAGGATTGCATAAGTTTAATCACTGGGATAGGCCAATTCTCACCGATAGCGGGGGATATCAGGTTTATTCGCTCAGCGGCAACAGGAAATTAGAAGAAAAAGGATGCCATTTCCGATCTCATATTGACGGCTCCAAGCATTTTTTCACACCTGAAAGCGTGGTGGATATTCAAAGGGTTATTGGTGCTGATATTGTGATGGCCTTTGACGAATGTACCCCCTGGCCATGCGAATACTCATACGCAATTGATAGCATGGATCTTACCCATCGTTGGCTGGATCGATGTATTGAACGTATGAAGCAAACCGAGCCTCTTTATGGTCACGAGCAAAGTTTGTTTCCAATTGTTCAAGGAAGTACAATTCGCGATTTGAGAGTTAAATCGGCTGAGTATATTGCTTCTAAAGGAATGGATGGAAATGCAATCGGTGGACTTTCTGTTGGCGAACCTGCCGAAGAAATGTATGAAATGACCGAATTGGTTTGTAATATTTTACCCCTTGACAAGCCCCGTTATTTAATGGGTGTAGGAACTCCGGCAAATATTTTGGAAAGTATTGCGCTCGGTATCGATATGTTTGATTGTGTGCTGCCAACGAGGAATGCCAGAAACGGAATGCTATTTACCAGAAGAGGAATTGTGAATATACGCAATAAGAAATGGGAGAGAGAGTTTTCTCCTATAGATCCGGAAGGGGAAAGCTATGTTGATCAGTTTTATTCACTCGCTTATTTACGACACTTGTTCGTAGCTAATGAGATCCTTGGATTACAGATTGCAAGCGTACATAATTTGTCATTCTATTTGTGGTTGGTCAAAGAAGCCAGAGTTCAGATTTCTCAAAATAATTTTGCTACCTGGAAAGATGCTATTTTGCCTAAACTCATGACCAGGCTTTAATTGCGTGTATAAACTGGATTTATATATCATTAAAAAGTTTCTCGGAACTTTTGTATTCATGATCATGGCATTTTTGGTAATTGCTGTGGTTTTTGACTTAAGTGAGAAAATTGATGATTTTATAAAGCACGATGTATCTTTCCGCAGAATATTTACGCAGTATTATTTCAATTTTGTTCTGTATCTCGGAAATCTTTTAAGTCCAGTATTGGTTTTCCTTACCGTAATTCTTGTCACATCAAGCATGGCTCAAAAATCGGAGCTCATTGCAATTTTAAGCGGTGGAATAAGCTATTTCAGAATATTGAGGCCTTATTTTATTGCTGCTTCCATTCTTACTTTATTTACTTTAGGAATTGCACATTATCTTTTGCCTAATGCCAATAAAGAACGATTGGCATTTGAAGAAGGAATTGTAAGTAATAAATTTAATATATCAGAAGAGAATTTACACCGAGAAGTTGCACCCGGCGAAATTGCTTATTTTCAAAGCATCACTGCATCCAAAAGTGTAGGCTATAAGTTTTCATTGGAGTTTTGGGATAATGAAGGCAGACTTCGTTCCAAACTCATTGCCGCAAAGGCAAGATACTATCCTGAAGAATTAAAGTGGGAGCTGACGAATGTACAAATAAGAAAAATTGATCATTTGGGAAATGAGAGCATTCAGACAATTGAAAGAATGGATACCGTTATGAATTTTAAAATTACTGATTTTGGACAAAGAGTGGAAGCCGCGATGACTTTGGGAAATAGAGAACTGGATGCATTTATTAATGAACAGAAAGCCTCCGGATCTGATAAAGTTACTTATTTTTTGATTGAAAAATACAGCCGAACATCCAATGCATTCGCCATAATTGTACTCACTTTGATTGGCGTTTCAGTATCATCCCGCAAAACTAGGGGAGGAACGGGATTGCATATCGCGCTGGGGGTACTGATTGGTTTCGTGTATATTTTTGCAATGAAAATGGCTGCTGTTTCGGCAACAAATGCCGGAGTGAGTCCTATGTTAGCGGTATGGTTGCCCAATATTCTATTTTCAATTATTGCGGTATTTCTTTATTTCAGAGCTCCGAAATAATTGTACAATTGATTTTAATTGCAGTTAGATATTTAGCTTCGTATTTGCGCCTTTTAACAATGTATAACGATCAAAGCCAGGATTGGAACACGAAATATTTATTAAATTTTTCCCTTAAGTCAAGCTCATTCTCAAATAACCCGTAAACGGAACTTCCGCTGCCTGTCATGGATGCATAAAGGGCACCTGAAGTATAAAGTTCAGACTTTATTTCAGAAATGCTCGAATGTGTTGAAAAGATAGAATCTTCAAAATCATTTCGAATTTTATTCTTCCAATCTGTAATCTGCAATTTTCCGATTTCACGCAGATCAAATTCCGGCTTTTTGACCTTAATTTTGCTATAAGCCACTGAAGTAGGTACATGAATTCCCGGATTGATAATTACAAAATACAAGCCTTCCAAATCGACTATGATTTCTTTCATATTTTCTCCTCTGCCATGCACAAAAGCTGTTTTATCCTGAATGAAGAAAGGACAATCAGAACCGAGCATCACGGCATATTCCGTCAGCTTTTTATCACTCAGATTCAATGTGGCAATTTCATTTAGCATTTTGAGCATTTCGGCCCCATCAGAAGACCCACCACCAAGTCCTGCACCGCTTGGAATATTCTTCAAAAGTGCAGCATCAATAGATGGTAATTCGAAATCGTTTTTTAGAATGCGATATGCTTTGGAACAAAGATTTTCAACTCCATCATTCGGTAATTCTATGCCCACTGTTTGAAGGCTCAATTCTCCTTTTTTTTCAGTAGGAATAAGCTCAAGAACATCGCAAAGAGGGATAGGGTAAAAGATGCTTTCAATATTATGATAGCCGTCCTCCCGCTTGCTTACCACATTCAGTCCAATATTAATTTTTGCTTTAGGAAAGCGAATCATCTCAATTGATATAACCGTAGCTTTTGAGTCTTCGATCATTGTCTCTCCAATCCGGATCGACCTTCACATACATTTCTAAAAAAATCTTCTTATCAATAAAAACTTCCATGTCTTTGCGGGCTGCGGTTCCGATCCGTTTTAACATCGAGCCCAAATGTCCGATGAGGATAGCTTTTTGTGTTTCACGGGCTACCATAATTTCAGCTCGAATGCGCACAATATTTTCCTCTTCAACATAGCTTTCAATAATGACTTCAGAGCTGTATGGAACCTCTTTATGGCAGTATCTAAGAATTTTCTCACGGATGATTTCCGACATAAAAAAGCGCATAGGCTTATCGGTCAATTCATCCTTAGGGAAGAATGGCGGGGATTCAGGAAGCAATCGAAGAATTTGTTTGAGTAATTGATCATGACCAAATCCATGTAGAGCAGATGTTGGCAGAATAACCGCGTTGGGTAATATTTCTGCCCATTCCAGCACTCTTTCTTCCACTTCCTCTTGCGTAAACAAATCAATTTTATTGAGAGACAGAATCACTGGTGTTGTTCCTTGTTTGATCCGCTCGATGGTTTGAAGATGTTCTTTGTCGGGCGACATCATTTCTGTAACATACAGGATGATATCTGCATCAACCAGGGCAGTCCCAACAAACTGCATCATACTTTCCTGCAATTTGTATTTAGGATCGAGAATTCCGGGCGTATCGGAATAAACAATTTGAAAATCCTCGCCATTTACGATACCCATAATACGATGACGCGTAGTTTGAGCTTTGGAGGTGATAATGCTAAGTCGTTCACCAACAAGACGATTCATGAGGGTTGACTTGCCCACATTGGGTTTTCCTATGATGTTTACGAATCCGGCCTGATGTTTCAAAAGATTATTTTTTTGCAAAGATGCGAAGAAGTTGTATCTTTGCAGTCCTAAAAATGAATTATAAGGCAAAAAGGTGAATGCACCTGATTGGAAATCAATCAAAAGCCTTTTAAAGATAACAGTGCGGGGTGGAGCAGTTGGTAGCTCGTCGGGCTCATAACCCGAAGGTCGTCAGTTCGAGTCTGGCCCCCGCTACCTAAGGACAGAGTGAGAATGAAAGGGAGAATGAGTGAGAGGGAGAATGAGAGAGTGAGATTTGTCTAAGTATTTAGAATGAGGACACTACGGTGTCCTTTTTTTATTTTTACTATTATCTCTTTGGGCTCTTACTTTTCGGCAAGCGGAAGGGCTCTAGTTCGAGTATAGCCCGGAAGTACAGAGCGAGGGAGAGTGAGAATGAAAGGGGAGTTAGGGAGAGTGAGAATGAAAGGGAGAATGAGTGAGAAGGAGAATGAGAGAGTGAGATTTGTCTAAGTATTTAGAATGAGGACAGTACGGTGTCCTTTTTTTATTTTTACTATTATCTCTTTGGGCTCTTACTCTTCGGCAAGCGGAAGGGCTCTAGTTCGAGTCTAGCCTCGGAAGGACAGAGCGAGGGAGAGTGAGAATGAAAGGGAGAATGAGTGAGAGCGAGAATGAGAGAGTGAGATTTGTCTAAGTATTTAGAATGAGGACAGTACGGTGTCCTTTTTTTTATTTTTATTATTATCTCTTTGGGCTCTTACTCTTCGGCAAGCGGAAGGGCTCCAGTTCGAGTCTAGCCTCGGAAGGACAGAGCGAGGGAGAGTGAGAATGAAAGGGAGAATGAGTGAGAGCGAGAATGAGAGAGTGAGATTTGTCTAAGTATTTAGAATGAGGACCGTACGGTGTCCTTTTTTTATTTTTACTATTATCTCCTTGGGCTCTTACTCTTCGGCAAGCGGAAGGGCTCTAGTTCGAGTATAGCCCGGAAGTACAGAGCGAGAACTTGAGCCTGTTCAGCCGGAAGTAAAAACCAACACCACTATTGAGCATCAACGCAAGGAAAAGAAGAAGGATCCCAATAGTTTGCGTTATCAGTTGCCGGAACACCTTCGCCGAGAAGAGATTGTAATTGAGCCTTAAGACTGCACTTCAGGCAATGAGCATGATGCAAGGGCTCTACCGTCTTGAACACCTCATGCGTTTATTTCAAATGAGTGCAGTGGGCAAAAAAGAATTACGTCAGCGAATAGCATTGCCCTTGCTCAATGAGATGTTCGATTGGATGAATGAAAAAATACAACCTTTTACACCCTCCAGCCCGATTTATAAGGCCCTTAATTATTCGCTCAAATTGAAGAAAGAATTGATGGTCTACACCGAGAATAGCAAACTCCACAGCGACAATAATCATGTGGAAAATAAAATCCGACCGGTAGCCATTGGCAGAAAAAATTACATATTCATGGGCTCTCATACAAGTGCGCAAAGAAGTGCAATGCTCTATTCGTTCTTCCTTAGTTGCAAACTTAACAACATTAATCCTGAGGAGTGGCTTGAATATGTGCTCTTACGGATCAACAACCCCAAAGCATCAGAACTCCACAATCTATTACCAATTCGCGGGAAAAAGGCCTAATTAACGATGATTAGTCAATTTCATTTACTTTTAAAGGACGTGCTTTAGCGGAGGGATAATTGGATACTGAACAAGTTCAAGCGCTTTAAAGGAAGCAAGGTGAAAGCTGTTGCTTGGTTGAGGCGAGTAACTCACTCATATCCCAACTTGTTCTATCATTGGTCATTAGGATATAAACTGGTCTGATTCCACAGATTCGTTTGACTGCATAATAAGAGCCGTATGAACTGCGAAGCAATCACGAATACCATAAAAACAAAATAGAAATGAGTAATCGAGAGGTTCACGTAAGGTTCTGTGAGAGGTTTAGGGGTGTGATTCCCGTTTACCTACTCGATTATCGGATGTGCTTTCTGTTTTCGGAGCCGTCATTGTTTAATTATTTTCCCACTTTGAGTATTATTATTTTCTAAAATTAAATTGTAAAAATATACTCCGTTCGCAAAGGTTGAGATATTTATCGTGTTCGTATCTCTTGAGAATATTTTGTCAATGAAAAGTTCACCTAAAGAATTATAAAGTATAAAACGTAATGGTTGATTAGAATTATTCTGAACAGTTAATATGTCAACTGTTGGGTTTGGATAAATACTTGCGAATGAAGTCAAATCATTTATTTCCGAAACTCCCACTATGCCTCCGTTGTTGGTGTAGAGAACTGTATTTCCACTAATGGCAATTCCTTTATTTTCATTTAAGAATGATATTGAATGAATAGGGTCGCTTATTGGTGTTGTTTGTTCTGTCCAATTTTGCCCGTTATTTATTGAGTAAAATATTTTACCATATAAGCTACTAACGTATAATTTTGATGTATTAAAATCTAAATCTAATACGGGCAAAACTCCAAAACCATCAAGGTCAATTGGGAAATAAAAAGTTCCAGTATTCCAAGTTCTTGTTGGGTTGGATAGGCTTCCCCAACTTCCATAATGGTATCCATTTTGTAAATCTTTAAAATCAAACTGTTCTTGAAGAACAAGGTCACCAGTAGTAATTAAGATGGTGTCAGTTGATAAAAATCCATCAGTTGTTTTATACACTCTGTCTAATTCGTTTGGATTAATAAAGTAGGCATTTGAATTGTCAACAACGGATAAGATGTATGGTTGATTTCCGACTTGATAATTTTGAAAAAGTATTGTCCAACTATTTCCTAAATCAATTGACTTATTTATATACGTAGTGTCGTTACTGGTGTATGAAGTAAACAAATTGTTTTGGAATATTTTTAATTTGGGAAATGTTCCAAATTGTGCCCAAGAAGCACCACCGTCAAAAGTCCTGTGATGATTTCCGTAAATATTTACAAAACCCGTGTCGGCATTAATGAATTTTAAATTGTTAGGATTAGTAAATGGTCCAAAGTCATAAATTTGGAACCAAGTTGCCCCCTCGTCAGTGCTTTTATACACTAAACCGAAATTGCCAACAATATAAGCGGCATTTTCGCTAGGAAAATCTACCTCATCAAGCCCTCCGAAAGTAACGAAAGCAGATTGGTTCCATTGTCCAAATGTCAACATATTAGTTGACAGAATGATGAGAATTAAAATTATTTTTTTCATTGTCTTATGTTTTTTGGTTAGTGAATTAATCCGTTCATTTTTATGTAAAGATATGAATTTGCATTGTCGTCATAGCATATCCGCTAACGTTAAGTACAAGAATAGCAGCCGACTGCGGAATGCAAACTTTCAGCCTAAATAAAGGCTAACTGGGGATGTAACTTTTGGACATACTGCCACTTCGGCTGTAGTTTTGTACATTTTTGTGTGCTGTTATTCTTAGTCGATAAGGTGTTTAATCTGTACAATCTCAAAAAGTTCTTCATTATCAATTTCTCTCCTCCCTAAACGACAAACCATAAGCGGTAATACGTTTCCGTCAAATTCAATATCGTTCAATGATTTTAGTATTTCTTGAGTTAATTCTGCGGCATTGTTAATCTGAATAACAAATAAGAAAGCTAAAGGTGCTGGTAATGTGGATAAGTCCAAGTCCTTAGTTTTATCTTTTATTTTTTTATTGACAAGCTTTTTTACACGCTTTTTTATTTCAGATATTGACTTTTATAATGAAATATGAATACTTCTAAATTCACAAAGCAACTCTCCATATTCTTGATGCTTTACAAATAAATCAATAGATTTTCCATTAGGTAAATCATACTCTATATCTTTTATCTCTACGCCTTTATTATGCCACAGTTTGGCTGTTATTAATAACTCAATAGCAATATTTTGCCAATCAAGTAAGTTATTAAAAACATCCTTAGTATTCATTGCGTTAATAAGTCTTGCAGCAACTTTTTTGAAGTCGCTAATAAACTTAGGGTAACTAGATACAAGTATTTGAAATGCATTGTCGATTTCACGGACATAATGTTGTCGTTCATTACTATTCTCAAAATCTGCTACAATAATATATTCAACAAATGATGTTGCACTAATCTTACTTTCAATATTCTTAACTTGTTGATAAATAAGCAAATATGATCTTTTTGAATATTTACGATACACTTCTTCAAGAGTGTTTTCATCTATATGATAAATAATTGTTGGAATATACTGTTCTAACTTTTCTTTCATAGTTATCATTATTGTTCAATTAATTGTGAAAGTTCTGCTTAATAGCACACAACGTCAGTCTGTCTAAAAACCCTATTCCCCCTAATTTATTCAAATATCCGGAACCCTGACGCAAGCAATTGAAATATAATACATTTCGGTGAAAACTTAAGAAACCAGAAGTAATAATTTCAAAAGCCTGTATCATGCTTAAAACAGCCCGTTTGAAGTTCCTTGCAAGCGCTTTCATGTAATCCCAAACTCCTCCCAACCTATAACTTTCAGGATTCTTTTCAGATTGTAGGCTATAAAAATGAAACCTACATCCGAAGCTGCTCGGTGTTTATATATTTTTTGAGGATGAAATGAAAATTCCATTGGCGTTTTATGGTGCCGTAGTTGTGCTCTATGATGGCTTGTCTGCGCTTGAGGAACACGAAGTGAATATGAGGCAAGTGAACGACTGGCCAAACGAGGATATGAATCCATGCTCGACTACTACATAATGACGCGTCCAGAACAAGATTTTATGGATATTTCTTTTACATCATAGCCTGTTCCGTCCCATGCGGAAAACCGCCGTATACGAGACCCGCACGTACGGAGGTATGAGAGGCGCAGCCTATCAAGGAAACTCGGTAGGGATGTCTACTCGACTAACCGCAGGCCTTTTAATTTACATTGCGATATTCTGATGGACTTAACCCTGTTTTTGATTTGAAGAATTTGCTAAAATGATTGGGATATTCAAAGCCTAAGTCAAATGCAACTTGGCTAATGCTTAGATCCTGATTTTGAAGTTGAATTTTTGCCTTTTTAATGATAAATAAATCAATGTGTTCTTTGGCGTTTTTACCCGTTTCTTCTTTTAGTAAATCGCTTAAATAATGGGCAGACAAATGCAACGCTTCGCCACATTGCTTTACAGTAGGAACGCCTTTGTATAAAGAATTTTGCATATACTTTTTGAGATAGCTTTCAAACTTTGTTAAATATCTATTATTACTCATTTTTCGTGTAATAAACTGACGAGCATAAAAACGTTGGCAATACTTCAATACCGTTTCTATGTTTATGCAAATAATTTCTTGCGTGTGCTTATCAATTTGTTGATAATATTCTTTTTCCATTTTAGCTATTAAATCGTTCAGCGCCAATTTCTCGTCTTCTGAAACGTGTAGGGCTTCGTTAGCCTCATAGCTAAAAAAATGGTAGTTGTCTATATCGTTTCCAAGGTTGGTTTTTGTAATGAAATCTGGATGAAAAACAAGTGTCCATTCGTCTTCGCATTTCGTAAAATCTACCGAATTAAAAGAAAAAACTTGATTGGGCGAGATGAAAATAACCGTTCCTTCCTGAAAATCGTAGGTTTCCCTTCCATAATTTAGCACTGCTTCTTGTTTTTCTTTTAAACCAATTATATATAAATCGGTTGTAAAAGATTGCGAAGTGAAATTCTCGGGAACTATTAAATCGGAATGGCGAAAAACCGAAACAAGTGGATGTTTCGGTTTCGCCAATTGAAAAAGCTGATGTATTTCTGAAATGGATTTGACTTGCTGTATCTTATTCATCAGATAGGTTATTTGTTATTTTCTACAAAGGTCTTAAATTCTTGGTTAAATAAATCGTAAGCTTTTTTCATTTGTTTTTCGATTAATTTCCCAAGCAAAAAACTTGCGCCACCTTGAAGCCCATCTGATTGAATAAACTCTGTTCTCCCATCGGAAAGCTCTTTTATTGTATGCGAATGATAATCACTCATTCCCATTAAAAAAACACCTGTCCACCCAAATGATTTTCCTTCGTCAAAATGAAATAGCTTTTTTTTCATTCTATTTTGACCACCAAAAGGTGATTTGAAAACAATTACAATGTTACCATTTTTTTCAAGTTTACCTTCCAATCCTTGAAAAGAAGAACTCCAATTTTTTAGGTTTTCAAAATCGGTCAAGGCATTCCATACTTGTTCAGAGTTAGCATTTATTATAATACTTGCCTTTATGTTCGTTTGCCTCGCCATTATAAACTTGTTGGGTTAACTGTTAAAAAATCATTCTTTTTAGCTATCCAAGCTTGAGCCTGTGTTGCTTTTATCCAAGGGATAATTGCTTCTGGAATTACATTTCTAAATTGTGAATTGTCTTCTTCCGCAACTTTAATCATTGCATCAATCATCAATTGAGGGTCAAGTTGATTTTCCAAACCTTTTGGGTCTGCAAATGCTTGAATGATTTCCATTTTTGATAGCGAATTTGCTGGATTCCACCATTTGATCAATGTTTCAGCACCACGGTCGTTAAAGCCTGTGCCGAACACGCCTGGATTTACCGTGCAAATTTCTACTCCTGTTCCTGCTAATTCGTCTTTTAAACCTTCGGCTATACCTTCCAAGGCGTGCTTAGTAGCAGTGTAAATTGACGCAAAAGGAACGGTAATTAAGCCTCCCATTGAGGAAGTGAATATTACTTTTCCTGAACCGCGTTTTACCATTTGAGGTAAAAATCCTTGAACCAACTGTATAGGTGCAAAAACATTCACTTCAAAATTTCTACGAACATTTTCCATTGGTATTTCCGCCACGGGCCCTGTTTCCATAATACCTGCGTTGCTCATCAATACGTCAATTTCGTAAGTATTGAAAGCCCACTGACGGTCGCTTTCTTTGGTAACGTCTAAAACGATAACATCTAATGTTACGCCTTCTTTTTTTGCTTCTTCAAGCAAAATTGTTTTTAGAGGTTCTACCTGAACACCTGCTATAACACGATGTCCTTTTTTCGCTAATCCTATGGCTGTTCCCTTTCCGAACCCCGATGATGCTCCTGTTATTAAAATTGTCTTGCTCATTTTTTCTATTTGATGCAAAGTTCAATCTAATATGCAAGGACTTTGGAAACATTTTCCCGAAGATTGGATAGATTTCGTGGATTGTGGTTTTTTAAGCTTCCGGCTAACGTCAGTCTGTCTAAAAACCCTATTTCCCCCTAATTTATTCAAATATCCGGAACCCTTACGCAAGCCATTGCAAAATAATACATTCCGGTGTAAACTTAAGAAACCCGAAGTAATAATTTCAAAAGCGTGTATCATGCTTAAAACAGCCCGTTTTAAGTACGTTGCAAGCGCTTT
>Ga0209284_10001935_pt1 | contig 29911 bp, 32 predicted proteins | sample FRY03_FD_187211 | JGI IMG/M metagenome (GOLD analysis project Ga0209284, IMG submission 187211) | Freshwater microbial communities from Lake Fryxell liftoff mats and glacier meltwater in Antarctica - FRY-03 (SPAdes) (version 2) | ecosystem: Environmental > Aquatic > Freshwater > Ice > Glacier...
GGACTGTTAATCCGTAGGTCCCTGGTTCGAGCCCAGGTTGAGGAGCCACTTACAAGCTTTATAAAAACTAGCCCCGTAGCTACTTAATCAGTAGCACGGGGCTTTTTACTTGGGGCTGAAATTTCACCTTGTAGGCAATCTGTAGGCAATTTTCCCGAATGCACTGCCAGGAAAAGCACCGCAAACGTTATTTTGTGACTGACACGGAAATCAGCAGTTACCATCTTTGTAGTTACCATCTTTGTTGCCCACCGCGTCGGTGCTCGATGCAATTAGTTTGCCAGGTTCTGCTGGCACTGCCTCCGTAAACGGCTGGCGCTTACCCAGGTTCTACCTGCTTTCCAGATTGCCCTGCGGAGGCTTTTTCTTTCGCCCACCCAATCTCGCCATACGAAAGTACACCGAGCGCAGTTAATCGTAATCGGCATAAGGGCTAGGCCGCTCATTGGGGTCGTATGTAACGCCCAAGAATGGATGGCATGGTTGGTATGGCCTCTTGGATGTGTACAACGTCCAGCCACCCGCCAGCGTACGTGTGGCGCTGTCTACCTCCGGGTGTTCGCCCCGCAAGAGCACATAGTGGCACTGCTTTCCGAGCATCGCTGCAGTGAGGTCGCCGTCGCCATTGGCTAGCTTCAATATGTGACCGCGCCACTTGGGGATGATGAACATTACAGAACGAATGTTGCACTACCGTCTGCACAATTTTGCGCAGACGGTAGAGATGCGTGAAAACCCAAGTGGCGGCGCAATGATCCCGTCAGCGTCTTACCGCATCACGCGCGAGATGGCTTCACGTGGCTGGCAATGCGCTTTCGTGGCAAGAAGGCTCTTGTGTTCCAGGTCGCCTACACAGACGCCTTCAACGCCATGGCAAGCTACATCAAGAACCAGTACGACGGCCTGGGCTACCGCTGCATGGAAAAGGAGTTGGAGTGTAAGGACAGCGCGCGGCGCGGCAGTCTTCACGGCAAAGGTTTGAATCAGCGCAAGCAGGAGAAGCCCGTGCTGGAGGCTGAGCTTGGAGTGGCTGCGCGGCATGGCGCAGCCTATGCTGCTACCGAATTGAGGGAGACCGGTGTAAAAACCGGTGTAATTTTCTGCCGTTTGGTGCAATTCAGGGCCGTTCGCCTGATGATTCCCCCCTGTGGCGTGTGCGACTTGGCACCAGGCAACAAAAAAACCCGGTCCAGTGGCCGGGGCTGGTGGTTGTCGCACGGTGGCTTATTCGAGTTCAGCCGGCTGTGCCTCAAGCTCGTAAAACTTTGCCTGTGATACCCGTTTGTTGTTAACCATCGCTCCATCGTCCGGCATAGAAGGATCAGCGCCGCTCGTCTCCCCCGCGGTTTACGCGCGTGCGTCAGGGAGTTGCCCCGTATTTCAGTGTGAATGTCAACGCTCACGTAAAGGAACACCCAACTGCCGCAGATAGGTCGCCACTTCGGGGCTAAGCACACCGCCAGCGCGGGCTTTTTCTGCCAGCTCTGCCGCACGCACGGTTTGCCCTTGAGCCGCCAACGATACCGCTGCACCCAGCATCCAGCGTGGCTCGTCGGGTCGCAGTTTCAAGGCCATCAAATAGGCCGCAACCGACTCTTGATGACGCCCCAGGCGCTGCGCCGCATTGCCCCGAAGCGCCCAGACGTCGGCAAAACCAGACAACGCAGGCTCTAAACGCGTCAGCATCTCCAAGGCCGGCCCGGCCCGGCCCTCGCTTAAATCCATGCGAGCCAGTTCACGGGCCAGAGAGGCCAGTTCTGAATGATTGCCAGAAGGCGTGCCGACAGGGTTGGCCCGCTCGGCTGCGGCTAGCGCTTCGCGCAGGAGATCAATGGCCGCTTGGCGAGAGCCCGAGTTCCAGAGACTCTGGGCTTGTGCCAATGCCTCCAGCACGGGCGAGCGGCGCTGGAGGATTTGAGGAGCAGGCACGGCTGCAGCAGGCGTGGGTGGGGCCAAAGTAACCGGCCGCTTATTGACTGGCCGCTCGGTCATTGGCCGAGCTGGCGCAGCTCGCGGCGTGCCGGTCGCATCGGATCGGGATGACCTAGTAGGGCTAGACGCCGCTGCCGATAACTTGGCGACAACTGGCGGTTTTTCTATCGCCGCCTTTGGCGGCGGATTGTCTGAATTGACAAGGGCCGGAGGTGGACTGATCTTGGCGACAACTGGCGGGCTTTCTATCGCCGCCTTTGGCGGCGGATTGTCTGAATTGACAATGGCAGGAGGTGGACTGATAACGATGACGGGCTCGCCCTCTGGCACCACGCTGATCACCGGCTGGTCCATGACAGGGGGGGCGAGAAGCGTCACCTGCTCCACTTTGGGCTGGAAAAATCCGGTTTGATTCAGATACCACCACGCCCCTGCAGCAGCCACCAACACCGTGAGGGAAAGCGTCAACACGGCGCCAAGATGCAAAGAACCACGTCTGCGCCCGGTTCTGTCTGAATCATTCACGATGACCGTATCGCTTGCCATGCTTGTGCGTGAATCCCGAGTTTGGTCCCGCAGCGTGTCGGCAGCCCGCCGGCTGTCAAGGTCACGCAACATTTTGTTGATCACGCTCACCTCGACTCTCCGGGAAAGTCATCTCTAAACTGAGGTTCTTGTTTGTTGGATGCATTCAGGCGACCTGACCTTTTGTCACGCCAGACACCTTTGAAGGGCCACCACCACGGCCCCCTTGCCTGCACACGCACGCCCGGCGTATCGGCGGCGGCCAAGCGCACATGGCGCAGGTTGACGCGATGCACATTTTCACCATACGCCAGCATCAGGCACTTGTTTGCCAGCACGTTGATCAGCCGCGGCACCCCGCCGCTAAAGTGGGCTATTTCTTGCGCCGCGTCGATAGGGAACACATGGGTATCGGTTGCTTCGCTCAATGCCGCCGTCGCCAGCCGATGCTCAAGATAGGCAGGAACCCGGTGGGCCGCCATCGGTCCGAGGTAACCACTGAAAGTGATACGTTGCAACAACTGACGAATCACGGGACGCGACAGCTGCTCGTCTAGTTCGGGTTGCCCCAGCAAAACCAGCTGCAACAACTTTTGCTTTTCCGTCTCCAGATTTAACAGCAGACGCAGACTCTCCAGCGTACGCACGGGAATGGCCTGAGCCTCATCAATGCACACCACCACGCGCCGCCCCGCCGCGGCATGCGTCAACAGACAGTCACGCAGCGCATTGAGTACGTTGTGGCGGGTTAACTGGTGGTCATCGACGAGCGCTGATACGTCAACCCCCAACTCATGGAGCAATGCCATCAGCAGCGTATCCGGCCCCAGAGCAGAGTTATGTATGTAGGCCGTCACACACTCACCCTCCAGTATTTTTAGCAGTTGGCGGCATAGAAGCGTCTTGCCGCAACCCACCTCGCCCACAATTTTCAGAAAGCCTTCACCACTGCGCAGCGCCACCAACAACATGTTGAGCGCGGCCTGTGCACCTTCATGCGGATAAAAAAAGGCACTGTCGGGCGTGATCGAGAACGGCGCCTCACGCAGGTGGAAATGCCGCAGATACATCACTTCAGAAGGCTTTTTGGTTTAGCGTCTTCGACCGTGCCATCAATGCGAATCACGCGTGCACGCACAGCATCCATATCATCCAGCGCGGCGCGTGTGCGCTGGGTTTGGGCCTCCCAGTCCTGCGCCGTGCGGATGATGGTGGGCTTGATCAGCACCACCACTTCCTTTTTGCGCCCGGTGTTGGCACGGTTGCCCAGGAGGCTGGAAAAAAACGGAATATCGCTGGTTCCGGGTAAGCCTGATGCCCTCCGATTGGATTCAATCTGCATCAAACCGCCGATGGCCACAATATTCCCATCCTGAACACGCACCAACGTATCAGTCTCGTTCACGCTGATGGACGCGAGCGGTAAAAGGTAATTGCCACCGTCGCCCAGCGTGATTGGTTTGGTCTTTTCCGTCACATTCGTGACCGATGGATGTACGTGCAAAATGATGTTGTTGCCATCATCAATTTGCGGCGTGACGTCCAGCGAAATACCAGAAAAGATGGGTGTCAAGAGTGGCGTGGGCTGCGTGCCCAACGTTGCCGCGCCCGGGGTGGTGTTGGCAGCGATACCACCGGAGACGCCGGTTACAAAAAAATCTTCGGTTCCGACCTTGAGTACGGCCTTCTGATTGTTCAGGGTGGCTATGCGCGGACTGGAGAGAATCTGCACATCGCCCTGAGTTTCCAGGAAGCCCAGCACCGCCTGAAAGCCACCCCGTGCCAATGCCAGACCGAACAGGCCCGTGCCAGCCGCCGGCCGTGTGATGCCGTCGGCCAGCATGGTGGCGGCTCCTGCACTAAAGCCAGGCAGGGTGGCCAACGTATTGCTGGTTGTGTTACCGCTGAGCACGCCGATGGCGCCGGTGCTGCTGCCGCTGTTTTTCAGCGCCGACCAATCGATGCCGCTCTGGAAGCCATCGCGCAATTCAACTTCGACGATTTTGGCCTCCAGCATGACTTGGCGCTCGACGGCAATTTGCGCTGCCTTGAGAAATTTATCGACCTGGCGCAACTCATCCGGCATGGCACGCACCGCCATGATGCCCGCCTGCGGGCTGGTAATCACATTGCGGCCTTCGCCACTACCCACCAGGCCACGCACCGCACCCGCCAGCTCAGCCCAGAAATCGGTCTTGGACGTGGTCGTGACCCGGCTGCTCTCGGTCTGCTGACCGGGTCTTGCCGTGGGCGCCGCAGTGCCTGGCGCCGTGCCACCGGGAGCGCCGGCCTGGAGCGCGGCCCCTGAAGCCACACGCAACTCACTGTTACCCACGCGCTGGGAGTACGGGTAGTTGATGGTGAAAATCCGGGTTTGCAGCGTGGGCGCATAAACGATGATGCGCCTACCCTCGATCTTGAAGTCGTAGCCATACACATCCCGGATAGCCTCTAGGGCCTCCAGCACCGTCACGCCACGCAGCGTCACCGACAAGGTGCCGGCCACATCCGGGTGCATCAGCATGCTGTAGCGCGTGTCAGTAACAATCGCCAAAAACACCTCGCGAGCCAAGGCGTTGTTCACCAGCAGATCCAGTTTGGGCTCGGGCAGCAGCGGCACCATAGGCGGTGCGGGTTCTGCCAGCGCGTCGCTGATGCGTGCCGGCACAGCGACCGGCTTGGCGGACGTAGCCGGTGTGGTCGGTGGCAAATCGGCGCGGACAGCCTCACCCACATCAGGCGTGCGCAGTGGCCGGTCCGCCGCACACCCAGCGAGCAAGCCCAGCGCCAGAGCGACTGCCAGACCCAGCCCCGACCTGGCAAACAAGTGGATCTCGGTCGCGCGCCCGATGATTGCAGGAGGAAGAATATCAATCATGATGTGGGTTTTTGGAATCATTAGGACTATTTCTCAGGAGGTGACGTCACTGTGCGCCTCCGTATGCCGGAAAACTGTGACACTTTGTGCAACACGCCGCCTTCGCGCAACCAGATTTCTGTTTCAGTAATGCGTTCAATACGCACCTGACCAATTTTCTCGCCCTGCGCATAGAGCCGGGTACCGATCACCAGATGCGGGCGGCCGTTGCGCACAATGATGGTCATGGCACCAGATTCAATACCTAGCGACGCTCCAGCCGACCCAGAACCAGCAAGCGCCGCCTCGGGCGGAGGGGAAGTAGGGTCACGCAGACTTTGTGCTGCAACCCGGCCGAACGCAAAAAATAATGAAATGACCATGAGCCAGCCCAGCAGCTTGGTCAGTATGCCTGATATGTGAAACGTCATTCTGGCTATTCTCCGACTAAAAACAACTGCAGCGTCAACTCTGGGGGTGTCTTCGCGGCTTTTTCGCTTTTAAGTACCATACTCCCCCAACGCACATGGGGCAGCGCGTTCTCAAGTGTCTGGACGTATCGCATCAACTCGGGGTAGGGTCCGGACACCGTCAACTCCACGCCCTGCCGTGTCAGCCCAACCGGCAGCACAGCCGAACCTGCCCCAACTGCCCCAACCGCTTGAGCGGCTTTAGCCATAGCCGCCTCGGGAGCCACCGTGGATGTGCGCAGCAGTGTCAATCCTTCATGCCGACGCAATAAATGAGACAGCACCTGCGCCAGAGGTGTTGCCTCAGTCGCCACTGACGATGCGTTCTTGATAGTCTGGTTCAGCGTATCCAGACTAATTTTGACGGCAGCCATTTCATCGCGCAGCGCTTGGTTTGCATCGACCGGCCTGGCAACGGACTGTAACTCGGCACGCGCGCGCTGCAATTGGGCGCTTTGCTTGTCGAAACGTTGCGTCAACTGTTTATGCGCCAGCTGTGCTGGCGACAACCAAAGCCCATCGACCAAGGCCATAGAGATGGCGATGACCGATAAAAACAAGAACACGCGCTCGCGCAAACTCAAGGCATTGATGCGAGCCGACTGCGTTTCCCACCAGCGCTTCATGGCTTGCCCCCGGTTGCAGCCGAAGGCTGGGTCATTGCACTGACCAGGTTGAAGGACCACATCGGGCGCTGCGCCGCTGACGCGGTGGCGGATGGGGCGACGACGCTCTCAACCTTGACCGTTGACAGCGTTTGTCCTTTCAGCAACGGGCTTGTCGCCAGCTTGCCAACCCAGTCATTAAGCGCCGCGGGCTCAAGGGTAAAACCACTGATATCGAGCCGACTCTCATCCGATTTTACTTGCGTCACCCACACTTGTGCCGGAATACTCTGGGCCACCAGCAGTAGCCGGGCCGAATGGCCCCAACCCGGGCGAAGTAGGCCACGTTGCCACTCTTGCGCTAATTTTTCGCGTTGCAGCAACTCGGTGCGACTACCCTGAAGTTCTTGCGTCAAAGCCGCCCCGATGTGAACGCCACCGCCGGCCTTGCCTTGCGCTATGGCTGCTTTCAAGCTTTCAAGCTCGCCCGACTGCGCTGCCATGGATTTTCTGAAGTCTTCCCCCGCAATATGCAAACCCCACACCCAATAGGCGCTCAAGCCACCACCCAACACCACAAAAACAACCAGGGCCTGCAGCATTGTTTGAGCCGAAAAGTAACGCTTTTGCGTTAACCGAATCGGGGCGAAGAGATTGATTTGCTGAGGCATGCGGGTTAATGGCGTTTGGATCGTTTGATGAATTGAAAACTTGGCTGAACTCAGGGCTTGCGGCCGTTGGTCCGCATCAGAACCCCCAACAAAGGCAAGCACAGTGCCTTATCGCTCTCGACGCCACCCTCGAATCCCGGAAACAGGCCACTAACATTCATCGGCAAAACCATCTGCCCGAGCTGTACCCCGAGCCATGTTGATAGTTCTTCACTGCGCTCGCCAGCATAAACACGCACCCCACCGAGAGGCATGCTGGGCCAGTAACGACTCCAGAAATCCAGCGAGCGCTGCACCTCCATCAGAAAGCGCTGCGCCTTGTCATCATCCCCGGCACCAACGGCAACCGTAGAGGGAAGAGCAGTGTGCCTGTGAGTATAGGAATCGCCGTAGGAAGCGCCAGCCACGCTGTAGTCGCTGTTGCCGGGCACGTAGTCACCTACCGGGGCAAAAGATTCAATGGAAACGGCGGACTCACCAGGGGCATCGCTGCCATCGCCCCAGGACGCTACCAGAAATCCGTCTGGTAAATTAAACCGCCGCGTATAAAACAACTCCTCATTGGCGCTGATGGTCAATAGCGTCGGATGCCCGTCCAGCAACACCAAGGCGGCGTTGGCACGACCTGCACCGCCATCACGCCCAGCCAGGGCACTCTGAAGATTGCGTTGCGCGGTTTCCTGAATGTCAATCACAGCCACATTCCAATGCATGGCGTCACTCAGGGCAATAACTTCACGCACCACCGTGTTGGCAGCCGCCACCACAAAGAGCTGCCCGGCTCCATTTTCTTGTTGTCCATCGCCCGCCCGCATCACGTCGAGCGTGACGTCGTCCACATGCGCCTTCAGCAGGCTCTTGATCTGATAACGGGTCGCTGAACGCAATTCTTCAGACGGCACCGCTGGCGCATCGATCAGTAAAAACCGGTACTGCTCTGGCCGCAGCATGACGCGGGCGTGAAGGCCCTTGAGCCCCAAAGCCTGCAGTCTGCGAACAAAGTCGTCCATGCTGTCCGTACCTTGGCGCTCCACGCCAAACTTAAGCACCTGATGCGCCCCGTCGGTGCCTGCGCGCGCGAGTACATAGGCCAGCGTCTGGCCCGACCAGGACACTACCAATCGCGTATTTGAGTCCTGACGTTTCCAGGGCCAGCGCATGGTCAGAGGACAGCCTGCGACAACGGCATGGCCATGGGGGTCGGGATTTTAATCATAAGAGACGATGTACGTGATGAATTTGCGATAATTTTAATAGGGTTATTGGGGTCAGACCCCAATAACCCAGCCGAAGGCTAGTCGCATTTGGGCTGGCCCCAAAACCCACGGGAAGAAGTGGTATTTTCAATAATTTTCACGCCTATAGATGATGCGCGACTTGGAAGCACGCGCCGTGCAGCTAGCCGACGACGGCACCACCAGCCCTGCTTGATTCGCCCACGTAGGATAAGTCAGAACATTACTCTGAGTGACTGTGCCACGCACAAGTGTGGTCGTTGCCGTGATGGCGCCCGTCAAGGTAAAGAGGTCGCCACCCACCTTGACACTCGTCAGCGTCATGACCCCCGCGCCAGTGATGAGGATGCTCTTCTGCACCGTGCTCCCGGCACCGATAGTGATGGCGCCTGCAACGGTGTTGACGCCGCCCCCGACACTCACATTGGTCGACAGTGTGACGATGCCCGCGCCCGTGGAGCCCAGATTACCGCAAACCGAGCTCCCGCCACCAACGGTGATGGCACCCGCGTCGGTGCTGAGGTCACCTGCCACTGTGACGTTCAACCCCAGGGTGACCACGCCCGCACCGGTACTGCGAACGTGGCGGCCAACCGCACTTGCGTCACCGATATTGATGGCACCCGTGACGGTGATGACATCGCCACTGACGCTGGCACTTGCTCCCAAGGTGACGACACCGACCGGAGAGCTCACCGAACCGAGCACCTTGCTCCGGCCACCAACGGTGATGCCGCCGTCTTGGGTGATGACGTTACCCGCCACTGTGACGTCAAACCCCAGGGTGACCACGCCCGCACCAGTGCTGCGAACGCTGCCGCCAACCGCACCCCCGTCACCGACGGTGATGGCGCCCGCACCAGTGGTGACATCGCCGCCGACGCTGGCACTCGTTCCCAAGGTGACGGCACCGGCCACAGTGGTCAGCGAACCAAGCACCTTGCCCCCGACGCCAACGGTAACGGCCCCGTCGGTGGTGCTGATATTGCCCTCAATGATGGCATTTGTGAAGAGCGTGATGATGCCCGTGGTTGTGGTGGCCGAGAGATTGCCCCCGATCACGCTGCCAGGGTTAATATCAATGGCCGCCACAGAGCTCACATTCGCGTTCACCCGGGTGCTGGTGACCGCCACCGTGCCGACCACCTCAATATTCAGATTCGAGGCCAGTCCGCCCACATTGACACTGGCCCCGGTGGCTACAAAAGTACCCCCCACCTTGATGGTGGCAGGGTTGGCTGGCGCGTTGGGCTCCATGGTGACCGTATCGCCCGCTACAAGCGTCAAGATCGGGCAGGTGTAGCTGCCAGCACTGACGTAAGAGCAACCTGCCGGAAAGGTGGTTGACGTAGCGGAAAAAATGTAGTCAGCCGCCTGTGCTGGCAGCCCAGCCAGCAACAACGACAGCAGCGCGACTAACCGCCACGGACCCCATAGGGTGGCTGTGGTTTTTGGCAAAATGCCATTGCGGCGCATGGTTTGAAGTGGTTTCATTGTTCGATACTCGCCGACAGGCTGCGTTCGATATAACCAATGGACCCAGCCGCACCGCTAGTAGTGGATGCAACTGAACGAAACTGCAGAATATATTTATTAGTGCCAGCCTCCGAATAAGCGGCAGGGCTGCAAGTAACGGCAACCGAAAAAGCGCCAATAACAATCGGCGTTGCCGTGCTGCATGTTGCCACGCTGATGGTGCTCGGATCGCTGATAGCGCTAACGGTGGCTATGCCCCACTCCAGCCCGGCACTCGCCGCCCAATACGCTCGCGAGCCCTGGATGTCCTGCGCCGATGTCAACTGCTGCGTGTTCGAGAAGGTGAGCATAAACGCGCCCAGCGCCGCCAGCACCACCACCAAAAATATGGCGGCGATGGCGGCGAAACCCCGCTGTGCTGGATGAAGGCGTTTCATGGTGTGTTGTCCACGTGTACTTGATGGTACAAGCTGACCGCCTCACCTTGGCTGCTCACGGTCAGCGTTATGCGCACCAAGGCGTTGCGCTGCTCAAAACTGCAGTAGCTGACTTTGGTGGCCAGGATGGACTGCCAAGTTGGGCTTGCAATTGCATTGGTGCAGTTTGATTGTTGGTCTGCGGTCCGGGGTAGTGCCGTCACGTAACGAATCAAGTTGCCATTGCCCGTGCCGTTGGCATCCAAACCGGTTCCCGTGCTGGTGCAGGCATAGCCCACCACCTGCTCAGCCGCTGGAACCACGTGAAAGCGGTTGCCGCCCGAGGCCAGCGGAAAGATGACTGCGTTGGCCGCATTGATGGTGATCGTCGTTTCATTCGCAGGTGTTGGCACGCCATTAGTACTAACCGCTGGTACACCATTGACAACCGTGCGGTTGAGGGGCGTAACGTTGAGGTAAGCATCCGAGACGGGTATGCCCAGGTTGTTGACCACGATCAAATCGCCACTGGTAACTTGTTGGTCAATAGGAATGGCTGCACCAGCAAAAGCGGTGTTGCTTCCCAGCATGTTGAAACTGGTCGCAGCACTGTTGATGGCTAGCGCACCAGCGCCATCAGCGCGGTAGCGCGCGCCCGTCTTGGTGGGAATGAATTCCACGCAGGTCTGACCTGGTGTGCGCACGCTGTTGGGCAGCGCCTTGTGCAAATCCCGCGAAATGCGCCGTGCGCTGGTGTCGGCCACATCGGTGAGTTCAGCACGGCGGCCGCTGGCGAAGTAGGCGTCGATGGGGCTTTTCATGAAGACCGCAACGCTAGCACCGATCACGCCCATGATGACGATCACCATGATCAATTCGATCAGGGTGAAGCCGCGTTGAAGTGTTTTTTGACGCATGGCTAGTAGTTGGCCCGGTAGCCCGATAGGCTAATGCTTTCACTGCCCCGACTGACGGTGATGGTCACTTTTTTGGCAGGTACGGGGCTGGAGTCGCCCAATGTGGTTGTCGGCACAGCGATGGTGACTAGGTAGCCATCAAGAGCCACTGGCCAACCAGCTGCACCGCTGGCACTGTTAAACAGCGTCTCAGTTTTGCCGTGGTAGTCATCTACGTCATCGTATAAATCCCGGCTTGCTTCCTGGTCTGCTGCGACACGTGCAGGGCAGTGCGGTGGTGTCGCGGTGCGGTCTACAGTATCAGGGTCGCAGTACTCTTTGAGCATAATTTCCTCCAGCAAGGATTCCGCCAGCACCACCGCCTGCTTGCGTACCATCGGGTCGGCGCTGGACTTGACCACGCTGTCCATGGCTGAAAGAATACCGGCCAGCCCGGCCGCCACCACCACCATGAAGATGATGAGCTCGAGCAACGTGAAGCCGTGGCAGCGTCTATTCATGGACATAGCCGGTGGCCGTCTCCACGGTGATGGAAACGTTGATCGGGATGGCCGCATTGGCCACCTGAATCGTTTGCCTAGCCATGGCAGCGCCCAGTGGGCTGATGGGCTGACCCAGTCCGTCAAAATTGAAAGTCGTTGGCGTCGATGTGTAGGTCACGCCTGACTTGGCAGTCAGGGTTGCTGGTGTCTCGCCTTTGGGGCCTTGGAGGGTTGCGGGAACGGCGCAGCTGAACGTCGCTGGGGCTGATGCAATGGACAGCGTGACCGAGTTGGCGCCAAAGGCCACACAAACAGTGCGACGCTGGGCAATGGCTGTTTTTTGCGCGTAGCGAAGGTAGGCCAGCGTCTCATCATGAAACCCCCGCGCGTAAAAGTCGCCGGTATTGAAAATGCGCGGCGCCGCAAACACTGCCAAGACGCCCAGCATGACGATCACCATAATCAGCTCGATCAGCGTAAAGCCACGCTGACCCATGCGGTGGCTTCGCGGAAGCTGACTGGTGCGCAGCAGGTCATCAATTGGCATGAACTTCAATCGATACACTATTATTTTGGTAGCTACTTATGCAATGTTCGTTATCGGGGCTCAAGCTGACCAGACTTTGACTTCGGGGGTGGTACCTGATTGCCGCGCAGTTTTGCAAAAATCTTGGTCAAAGGTGTGCAACATGGCACCGTCGCAAGCGGCAAGATGCAATGCATCGGCAAAATCGGCACCCTGTCGGTACCAATCCAGTGCAAAACCAACCGCATCGGCATCTTCAATGACGGTATCGTCTGTTTCGAGCAATGCAGTGAAAAATGCCAACAACTCAGAGCGTGTTTTTTGGTAGCGTGAGCGTAGAACCCATTCGGTTTCCATTAGCACCGTGCGCGAGATGAAGACCGTGTCTTGGGCAATCAGTTGTCGAACCACGGCCACCTGTGCGGCATTGTCATCGACCAGTGCGCGCACCAGCAGATTGGTGTCGAAAGCGATCATGTCTTGCGCGTCTCAGTGGCGGCCCAGTCGGCGCTGTAATCGACAGGTTTGCAAAGCGCCTCGGTCGAAAGGGGCGGCCCATCATGCTTGAGCATGCCGATCAGGTCGGCCAAATTGCGACCCGTCGTTTTCGACTTGGCTTGAATCAGAATTCCTGCCGGACTGGAAATCAACTTCAGTTCGACACCCGTCTGCCAATGAAATTCATCCAAAATTTCCTTGGGAATAGCAACCTGCCCCAGGTTGGACAAAGTCGTGGTAGCGATGGACATGGTGTGGCTCCATTTGCAAATTGAGTTAATTCGAGCCTGGCTCCTTTATCCGAATCGCTATATACGAAATAAGGACGATGGCTACAGGCTGATTTCATCAGTATATCCACGGCACGCTGGCTAGATCGACGGGAAATGATTGCAACAGCTTGCCGAAGCGCCAGCGGTGGCGGACGAAAAAAAAGCCGCCTCGACCGGCGGCTTGCTTTGGATAGGAGGTTAAAGCTCAGTTAATTCGAGCTTGGCCCCTTTGTCCCTCCTAGGAGGTTAACAACCAGCGGTTGCCGTTGTGTACGTTGGTAATAGTGCTGATGTTGCTACGCCATAGGCAACACTACAGGTTGCAGGAATCGTCGCTCCAGCAGTAAGCACTGATCCAGCAGTAGAGGTAGGAGTAGTTAATTCTGTTTTGACTGTGTAATCAGCAGTTATATCCATAACCTTTACCAATTCCGTTGTAGTTTCAGCAAATCCATAAACGAGACCAACTGTAGCGCCGTTAATCGTAAGTGAACCTGTGGCGCCCAACTGATTTCCAACTGCCGCTTTGGCATAGATAATCGTGTTAGTTGAGCGCATCGAACCCTCGACTGACTTAATAGCTGCTGTTCGAGCATCACTCGCTAGGTTAATGAACTTAGGCAAAGCAATCGCCGCCAGCACACCCAAGATCACGATCACCATCACCAATTCAATCAACGTAAAACCGCGCTGTACTTTTTTCATACGTTTTTCCAAAAAAACACTCTGATAAGCTATTTCGGCTTTTAAAGCCTCGGGTTGTTGAGGCCCTCAACAATGCGGTAATTGTAGCAGGGTTCGTCCCTAGCCGCCACCTTTGCCCATCGCTGCGCCGCCCAGGTTCCACAGCGGCAAAAGGACGCCCAGCGCCAGCAGCAGCACCAGCACGGCAATAGCTGCCAGCAAGATCGGCTCAATCGCCGCCGACAGGCCTTTGATGCTGTAGTCGGTTTCGCGCTCGTACATGCCGGCTATTTCAAACAGCAGGTTGTCGAGCTCGCCGGTTTCTTCGCCCACCGCGATCATTTGCAGCGCCACCGGTGTGAAAATACCGGTGGCAGCGGCACAGCGCGAGATGCTATGACCGCGCGAAATGCCGTCGCGCATTTGCTCGATGCGGCTGCCAATAAAAGCGTTGTCCACGGTTTGCGCCACCACGGTGAGCGCAGGCACCAGCGGCACACCGCTTTGGCTGGACAAGGCAAAGCTGCGGGCAAAGCGGGCCAGAGTGGCTTTTAAAATAATGTCGCCGGCAATGGGCAGCGTGAGTTTGCGAGCGTCCCACCAGTAGCGCCCGGTCGGCGTGCGAATATAGCCGCGTATCAGCAGCACCGCACCCATGATGCTAGAGAGCATCCAGGGCCACCAGGCCAGCATCCAGCTTGAGAAAGCCAGCAGCCCACGGGTAATCAGGGGCAGCTCGGTATTGAAGCCGGCAAATACTTTGGCGAACACGGGTATCACAAAAATATTAAGAATGCCCACCGCAATCGCCATGGCGATCATCACAAAAATGGGGTAGCGCATGGCCTGCTTGATGCGCTCGCGCACATCGAGCTGAAACTTCATGTGTTCATTCAAGTGCAAAAACACCTCGGTGAGCCGACCGGTCATTTCACCCACCTTGATCATGGAGATATAAAAGGCGCCGAACACGTCACTATGGCGCGCCATCGCCACCGACAACTCGCGCCCTTGGTCCAGGCTGGAGCGGATGTCTTGGAGCAACTCCACCATGGCCGGTTTGGTGGCCGATGCCTGCAACCCCGCAAAGGCCCGAAAAATGGACACACCGGCTTTGTTAAGCGTGTACATCTGGCGCGAAAACAGCATGATATCGTCCGCCACCACGGGTTTGCGGCTTAAACGCGTCAGCCAGTCGGCTGCACTGTTGGCCGCCGGTGCAACTGTCATGGCGATGTGTACGGGCGCCACGCCCATAGCCATCAGCTGTTCAGCTACGTCCCCCTCGGTCGTGGCTTCGAGTTGGCCCTCGGCCACTTCACCACGAGCGTTGCGCCCACGCCATGTATAGATAGCCATGGGGTCTTAGCCTGTTAGGCCTGTTCGTCCGCGTCGAAGCCAATACGCAGCGCCTCGGCCAGCGAGGTACGCCCCTGACGCACCAGTTCCAGCGCATGGTGGGCCAGCGTGCGCCCCTTCATGCGTTCGCGCGCTGCCTTCATGAAAGCGGCCGGATCTGAACGAGAAGCGGCCTGGGCGAGGACGGCGTCCATTTCAAGCAACTCATACACCCCTTGCCGACCCGAATAACCCGTGCCGTGGCAGGCCGGGCAACCGCGGCCGCGCTGGGGTGATACAGAAGCTAGCGAATCTCCTGTTTCAAGCATGGCGCTCAGCCAGGACTGCTCTTGCGCGCTGGGCGCATGCGGCTCGGTGCATTCAACACAATTGAGGCGCACCAAGCGCTGGGCAATAACAGCCTGCAAGGAGGTTGCCATCATGAAAGGGGGGACCCCCATGTCGAGCAGACGAAACGGCGTGCTGATGGTATCGCGCGTGTGCAAGGTTGACAGCACCAAGTGCCCCGTGATGGCGGCGCGCAGGCCAATTTCAGTGGTTTCAGTGTCGCGCATTTCGCCGACCAGAATCACGTCGGGATCTTGCCGCAGCGTGGCACGCAAGACATGCGCAAAGGTGAAGCCTATCTTCTCGTTGACCTGCACCTGGGTGATGCCTGGAAAGCGGTATTCCACCGGATCTTCTATGGTGATGATCTTGAGCTCGGCCGCATTGATCTCGTCCAGCGCGGCGTACAAGGTGGTGGTTTTGCCAGCACCGGTAGGCCCGGTCACCAACACCAGCCCCGCGCTGCGCCCCAGCACTTTACGAAAACGATTAAGCATGTCGGGTGGCATGCCAATAGTGTCCAGACGTTTCATGCCCACGCCCTGGTGCAGCAGGCGCATCACGGACGACTCGCCGTAGTTGGTGGGCATGGTGGACAGGCGCACGTCGATGGTGTGCTCTTTGATGTGCACGCTAAAACGACCATCTTGTGCCAGGCGTTTTTCAGAAATATCAAGTCCTGCCATCAGCTTGAGGCGCTGGGCCAGCGCGCCACCAATGCTCTTGTCAGCCATGGTCTGGGTTTGCAGCACGCCGTCCACCCGCACGCGAATTTGCAAGCCGGCTTCTTGCGGCTCGATGTGTACGTCTGAGGCTCCCATCTGTATGGCATCTTCAAATAGCGATTGCAGCAAGCGCACCACGGGTGCACCTTCTGTGCCGACTGAGGTGCTGAGGTCACCGAAGTCAACAGCGTCGGCGAGGTCTTTCTCCAGGGCCCGTGCATGACTGCTGATCTCTTCGGTGCGCCGATAGAGCCGGTCAAACGCCACTGTCAACTGGCTTTCTGGCACTGCGGCAATGACAATCGTGCGCTTGAGCAGGGCGGTCAGTTCATCAAAGGCAAACAAATCCAGCGGGTCGGCCAAAGCCACCAGCAAAGTGTCGCCCTTGTCTTCGAGCACTAGGGCACGAAAACGTCGCGCCGCCGACTCTGGTAAAAGCTGCACCAGATCGGCGCGAAAGGGGAAAGTTTTGAGATTGACAAACGGAATGCGCAACTTCCACGCCAGAACGTTGGCCAACTGTTCATCGGTGATGAAACCGGCCTCAACCAGCAGGCGCCCGAGTTTTTTGCCGGTTTGTTGCTGCAGTTTCAGGGTTTGCTGCAGCTGCTCTTGCGAAATAATATGGTGCTGCACCAGCACGTCACCTAGCTGCCGCATTTTGGGCCGCGCCGGGGCGGGAGGGGTCTGCGCTGCTGCCATGTTCATAGACCATTATGCAAGAAGATTTTTACGCATTGAGTTCCCTGTCAATTTGCTCGGATATCCGTGCCAGCAAGGGCCCCATTTGGCAGGCGATGCCGCACGCCTGGTCGTAATCCCCGGCCTGCTTGCATTGCTCCAGAGCCTGGCACAGGTCGGCAAAACCGATTGCACCGACGGTTCTGGCTGACGACTTGGCGCGGTGGCCCAGGGCGGCCACGCGCACCATGTTGGCTTGTGCCAGCGCGGCCTCGATCTCGCTCAGGGTGTCGTGCATGGATGCCACGAACATCCGGGCGAACTTGGCGATTTTCTCGGGTTTTTGGCCCACGGTTTTGGCCAGCACGGCCAGATCGATGACGCTGGCGGCGTCGGCGGGTTGGCTCTGGCCCCCCGTGCCGTGTTGCTGCGCCAGCGATGTGGCCAGTACGGCCAAGAGCCGCTCGGGCTCAAACGGTTTGCTGACAAAGTCGTTCATGCCGGCGTCAAAACAGCGTGCCTGATCTTCTTTCCCGGCGTTGGCGCTTAGGCCGATCACCGGTATGCAAGACAAGGCCGGGTTGGCGCGAATCTGCCGGGTGGCCTCCAGGCCGTCCATCACCGGCATCTGGATATCCATCAACACGCAGTCAAAGCGCGCTTTCAGCAGGCAGTCAAGAGCCTGCTGGCCGTTATTGGCAAGGGTGACGACGGCGCCGGCATCTTCCAGCATTTCGAAGGCCACTTGCTGGTTGAAAAAGTTGTCTTCCACCAGCAGGACGGCGCTACCCTTGATCAGGCTCAGGTCAACCGGTAGCAGCGTTTCTTGCACCGGTGCCGCTTTGTCAGTGCCGCGGCTAAGGCGGGCCGTAAACCAGAAAGTACTGCCCTGGCCTGGCCGGCTTTGCACGCCGACCTCGCCCCCCATCAACTCGGCAAGCTGCTTGCTGATGGCCAGGCCAAGTCCGGTGCCGCCATAGGTGCGCGTGGTCGAGTTATCCGCCTGATGGAAGACCTGGAAGAGCTGGGCCAGCACAGCTTGGCTCATGCCAATGCCGGTATCCTGCACTTCGAAGCGCACCAAAAGATTGTTGGCTTCTTCTTCGAGGAGGTTGGCGCGCACGATGATCTGGCCCTGATCGGTGAATTTGATGGCGTTGCTGATGTAGTTGAGCAGGACCTGCCGCAGCCGCAACGGGTCGCCTTGCAGTGGCTGGGACAGTTGGGGGTCGATGTCAAAAACAAGCGCCAGCCCCTTGTCCTCGGCGCTGTCCCACAACTGGCTGGAAACATCCCTGATGACTGTCGGCAGATCGAAATCCAGCGTTTCCAGGACAAGCTGCTTAGCTTCGATCTTGGAGAAATCCAAAATGTCGTTGATGATGCCCAGCAGGTGCTGGGAGGAGTATTGGATCTTGGCGATGTAGTCGCTTTGCTTGGGGCTGAGTTCGGTTTTGAGTGCCAAGTGGGCCATGCCGATGATGCTGTTCATCGGGGTGCGGATTTCGTGACTCATGTTGGCCAGGAAGTTGCTCTTGGCCGCATTGGCTTGATCGGCCATGGCGATGGCCACCTGGGCACTCAGGATGTCGTCTTGCGCTTGCAGGCTCTCGGTGATGTCGGTGCGAAGACCCACAATATGGCCGTCGGGCAACTTGCGCTCGACGATGCGCAGGGTGCGGCCATTGCTGTGTTTTTGTATCAAGGTGGTGTTGGCGGCCAGATGGCTGGCCAGGCGTTCGGCCACCCATTCATCGACCCGGCCAATGGCTGCAGCATGCAGCCCCATTTCGGCGCCGGCCCGGATGGTGTCTTCAAACTGGGCGCCTGGAACCATCAGGTGGGCCACTTCAGAATACACCTCGCGATATTTGTCGTTGCACAACGTCAAACGGTCTTGTGGGTCATAGATGGCAAAGGCTTCGTCCAGTACGTCGAGTGAGCCGCGCAGTAGGTCGCCGACGCGCCGAACTTCGATATCGGCCTGTTTGCGCTCGGTGATGTCGTGGATAATCCCGATAACCGATACGAGCTTTCCGGCATCATCCCGCCCTGCAGAGATTGTCACATCTGCCCATAGGGTACTACCGTCCTTGCGAAGGTATTTTTTCTCTATACGGTAATAATCGCCACCCCCTGTCAGCAACGTATTTATCAATGCCGCACTTGTTTCAAGATCGTTCGGGTGAGTGAAGTCTACGGCGTTGCGACCCAGTAACTCTTCTTTTGAATAACCCATCATCTCAACAAAGGCAGAATTGACATCCACATATCTGCCATCTGTATCCCCTATATTCACTCCTACTTGGGAATATTTAAATACTAAGCGGAAACGCTCTTCGCTTTCATGCAGTTTGTCATGCTCCTGTGTCAGGCGTTCCAGCATATGGTTGATCGACTTCGTCAGGCTGGCGACTTCTAGGCCGCCGGCCTCTAGGCCGCCGGCCTCTAGGCCGCCGGCCTCTAGGCCGCCGGCCTCTAGGCCGCCGGCCTCTAGGCCGCCGGCCTCTAGGAATTCCACGGCCTGCAAATCCCTGGTCAGCCTTTTGCCGAAGTGCAGCCCCAGCACCATCACCATCACCATCACCACCACGCCGACTGCCAGTATGAAAAATAGCCCCAGCCGCTGCCAATCAACCGACAAGGCGGGGGGGTCAGAGCTGGTGAGAACGGCGAAATTAAGGTCTTTGTAAATCGGCGGTACAACCACCGCCGCAGCAATCGCCGCCTGCGAATGCAACAGCTGTTCAGCTTCCGGCCCACGCACCAGCCGCACGCCATCCTGCAACCGAATATCGTCCAATTTGATTCTGTAGAGCAAAGCGCCTTGCACCTCATTCGAGCCCGCAAAGACAATGAACTCGACCGCCATCAGCTCTTCGCCCCCTTTGCCATCTGCGCCGGGCTGCACCCGTGCAGCGGCTTGGCCGCTGGGAAGCTTTTCTTTCAGCCAGCTCAACTCTTGCTCGCTGAAGCCGCCTTTGCGGTTGCGGGCGATTTCACGCCCCTCGAAATCGGTCAACACAATAGCCACCGGTATGCCTTGAATACGCCGGATGCCGTTCAGCAACGGCGTCAGATAATTTTCCTTGCCAGCGCTGTCGAGCAGGGCGTTTGTGATCAGGGGGCTATCGCTGAGTTCAGAGATTCGGCCAGCAATCTCGCCCAGGCTGTTGCTGATGCTTGCCGCCTGCAGCTCAGCATCCTTTTTTAGCAGGCTGCGTAGAGAAGCCGCATGCTCCTGGTTGATCAGCCACACGGATGCGCCAGCGACCCCCAGCATGGCGATGCCAGCCAACAACGCAGCCATAGTCGCAATGCGCCGCGCGAGGCTGACTAAGGGTTTCGTCATGTTATTTCTGCGCCGGAACCATGGGTGTCTGATCCCCAAAAACGCCTGTCAGCTAAAGCTTGGCCATGGCGTTGGCCAGGGACAGTTTGTCAACCGGTTTTGCCAATGTTGCCAGAATGTTCAATTCGTGAAATTGGGCCATGAGGGTGGCCGATTTGAGGGTAAGCGCTTCCTGGCCGGAGATCAGAATGACGCCTCGGCCATAGCCGCGCGTGGCCAAGCCCGCCATGACCTGAAAGCCGTCTTGTTCCGGCATGTGAATGTCGCACAGGACCAGGTCCGGCTTAGGGGCTGCGCGATCGAAGGCCGCCAGGCCCTGGGCACCGTCCATCGCTGTGGTGACATTCATCACGCCCAGCTCTCGCAGCAGGTCGCCGACAAATTCGAGCATAAACTTGTCGTCATCCACCAGCAGCACCTGGGTAAATTTACCGAACCTGGCATGGTTGTTGGCTACGCTCATTCTTTTTTCCTTCATCTCCGTATCGAGGCAATAAGGCAATAGTTAGCTATGAATTTAAATTATGCACCAAAGGTTGAACTTTTCAAGCGTGGGTTTTTGGGCGTCTGACCCCAATAACCCTCTCAAACCAGTCGCGTTCTATGCCGGGCAATCTGCGCGCGCACCTGCGCGGGTGCCGTACCGTTTCCAAAGGGGTCATGACTTGCCAGCAAAGGCAATGCCTCGTGTGCCATTGGTAACAGCGGTCGCAAGGCTTCGAGTCGATAGGTCTTTGACATAGCACCACCCGTGCAACTCCCGAATGAAGGAGCCCCAGCAGGCCGCGTTTAATGCTGTTGAATGCAGTGCTCATGCCGTAACCGGTTCATTGTGCTGGCGCGTTACCGACAAGTGCAGCCCCGACGCGTTGAGCACTGCCAACAATGTTTTGATGGTCGGGTTTCCCTTGGGGGACAGGGCACGATAAAGGCTCTCGCGTGGAATGCCTGCCTTTTCGGCCACAGCGGCCATACCCTGCGCTTCGGCAATGTGGCGCAGGGCGGCCAGCAGGGCGAACTGCCCGCCGGGCAAGTTGGCTTCTTCAAGTGCAGTTGCCAGATAAACGTCGGCCAGCTCGGGGTCGGCCTTGAGCATCTCGACTACGGTTTCGTCGTGTGGTTGACTGGCCAGTGATTTGACTGCTCCCTTCTTAGTCATGGCTTTGCGTCCAGCTTTTCAGGGCATCGTTAATACGGGTCTGCCATCCGTCCCCGGACGCTTTGAATTTTGCTACCAAGTCAGTGTCCAGGCGCAGAGTTATTTGTACTTTGGAGCCGCTACCCAAGGGCCTACCGCGCCGCGCCGTGGGCCTTGCCTTCTCCCATTCCTCATCCGTGAAGGGCATGGCATCAGGGTCGCTCATGGCATCCGCAGTGATTAGCGCATCTTCCTCAGGGGTCGGCATCACCAGCACCCTGCCATCTGTGGTCTTAATAGTTTTCTTCATAGAGCCTCATTTCTCTTAGGTTCGCTTTCCTCAAACTGATGATGCGCCGCTCAGTGGGTGCATCTGCCGGTCGGTCAACATACGCAACGCAAAATAAGCGGTCGCCAATGGGGGCCAGAGCAACCATTCGCACCTCACCGTAATCCTTGCGTTCATCCTGCCATTCATAGGCAAACCCCCAATCGATTTCACCAGCCAAAGCTAGTGAAAGACCGCGCCGCTGGATGTTGGTTGCATCTTTGGCTGGGCCACATGTAATTTCCATATTCTTTAATGTAGTTATGTTTAATCTGAATTGCAAGAGTTATTTGTGGTTGTTTTGTTGGATGCCAGTCACCACGCGCAGCGCACTGGGCGCTGCATTGGCATCAAACACAATCCCGGCCTGCTCCAGAATCCACGCCTCTATCTTTTCATGGTGAACGCGCAGCAGGTCGAGCGGTCGTACGGTGTAGTGCTTTTCAGCCGTGGCGCTCGGCTTGTGCCCCATCAGTTGTGCCACCACGCCTGCGGGTATTTCAAGCCACTCGGTCAAGCTCTTGAATGAGCGGCGAAGCCATCAGCAAAGCCGACTTTTTGTCGCGCATCACGACCCGCTTTCGATCGAAGCGAATCTCACTTACGAACTCCCGTAAATAGCGCTTTGAGAAGCCTGCACTGCGATCCAGTATCCGAGCCCGCAATGCCGTGCTGAACACATCAAGCTGGCGAACTGATAGCCTACCGCTTGTCCGCTGGCAGTCGCGTACCAGATCGACACCGAACTGCGTGAGTCCGGCCGCAGCTTGTACTGGTCATCGGTCTTCGACGGCTGAGAAGGGAACAAGTACCCGCGTCCTTGTGGCGACCTGCGGCTGGGTCTTTCCTGCGGTCGTGTCACCTAGCTCGGTGGGCCGCATGTTCCCGGTGTGCGATGTAGAGCGTGGAGCCGAAGATCACGGCCGCCCCGATCCAGACCCAGCGGTCTGGGATTTCACCGAACAGGGCATACGCCAATATGGCGACGAAGGGCAGACGGGCAAATTCCAGCGGCAGAATCGCGGACGCATCGGCCAGTGCGAAGGCGCGCGTAAAACACAACCAACCCGCTGTTCCTAGCAGCCCCAGGCCGACCAGCAGCACCAGGTTGTCAGCCGAAGGCGTGGTCCAGACCAGCGTGGCTGGCAGCGCAGTCAGGATCGAGACTGACAGGCTTTGATAAAAGACGATCGTGGTGGTGGGCACGGTTGCCGACAGGTGTTTGATCAGCACCGTGACGCCGGCGAAGGTAATGGTCGACGATAGGACCAGTCCGGCGCCCAGGCTGAAAGGCACCGAGCCGGGCCTGAGCACGATTAGCACCCCGACAAATCCGATTGCGATGGCAATCCATCGCCGCGCTGGCACCTTTTCGCCGAGAAACAACGCTGCGGCGATGGTGCCGAACAATGGCGTGGCGAAGGTCAGCGCCGCAGCGTCGTTGAGCGGCATTACCGACAGCCCATAGAAAAAAGCCAGCATCGACAGCACGTGCAAGATGCCGGAGGAAGCCAGAGGCGCGATGGCGCCCAAGCGCGGCAGGCCCCGCGTGCTCCAAAATACCAGCGCCGCCACACTGACAAAACCAAAGAAGCAGCGAAAGAAAGCGATCTCGAACGGGTGAATCCCGCTGTTAGACAGCAGCCTGATCAAGATGTTCTGCAATGCGGTGATCGCGGTTGCAGCGAGCATCAGCAAGATCGCCTGCTGCGCCGGACGAAGCGGTGTTCCCTTCATCAGGCGGCCGTGTCGCCATGGGGGGTCCACCAGCGGGGGTTCGCTTCGGGGCAGTAGTACAGCGGGCCGGTGACGTTGATGGGGACCATGTGAGACTGCACATAATAGTCCAGATCCGCCACAGGTTCCTCAGCATCACGCCATAAACCGCGCTTGTCAGCTCTGGTCGCATCTTCCGCCGCCTCGTACAGCCTGCGGTCATTGGGTGACGGCTCGCGCTGATACTGCCTGTTGTCGCCGACCACGATTTGACCCCCGCGGGGTGCGGCGTAAATTTTGGACTGGTTTATGCCGTAAGTCCGAGCCGCGCTCGACCTGAACCAGGTTGACATTCCACCTGTTGACAAGCACTTTACCGATTTGTCGCCCCGTAACCCCTTTCTCAGGACGCTTTTCGGTGCCATACTGAGCCTCATGCGGTTGAATTTCCTATCCTTTGCCGGATACTACATTGTTGCCGCCTCGTTTCTGATTCAGGGCGTGACGATTGGCGGCATGTTCGCCTATGGACTGCTGTTTACCGAAATGATCACGGCCTTCGGTTGGTCGCGCGCCACGATCTCCGGCGCCATTTCGATGGCCACGCTGGTGATGGGGGTCACCGGCATGCTTGCGGGCCGCCTGAACGACCGGCTCGGCCCGCGCGGGGTGCTGTCCGTGTCGGCAGTTTTCTACGGCGCGGGGTTCATGCTCATGTCGACCCTGAGCACGCCGTGGCAGCTTTACCTGTTCTGGGGTCTGTTGGTCGGCATAGGCATGAGCACGCACGACGTGATTACGCTGTCGACGGTCGCGCGCTGGTTCCCGCGTCGGCGCGGATTGATGTCCGGCATCGTCAAGGTCGGCACCGGATGCGGACAGCTGACGATACCGATACTCGTTGCAGCACTGATTGCAACATACGATTGGCGCATCGCTTGCCAGATTTTTGGTGCGGGCGCATTTGTCATTCTGATGTTCGCAGCACAGCTGATGCGCCGCGAGCCGGACGGCGCATCAGTGGGTCTGAATGCATCGGGTACGACCGGCACGCAAACGCCCGGCGCGAACGTGGCGCCCGATCTGACCTATCAGATCGCGCTGCGCTCACCGGCCCTGTGGCTGCTGTGCGCTTCCCAGTTCATGGTCATCGGCTGCTTGGTGACCATCCTGGTGCATATCGTTCCGCACGCGATCGATCTGGGCCTCTCGAGAGCGACCGCGGCAGGTTTGCTCGCCACCATCGGCGGCATCAGCCTGTTGGGGCGCATGGCGGTCGGCGGCACGATTGACCGGATCGGTGGTCGCCGCGTGCTTCTCGCCTGCTATTGCCTGCTGTTCGCCAGTCTGATCTGGCTGCAGTTCGCCGACGCAGCGTGGATGCTGTACGTGTTCGTCGTTGCGTACGGGATTGCGCATGGTGGATTTTTTACCGTGATGTCGCCAACCGTCGCGGAACTGTTCGGCATGCGCGCGCATGGTGCGTTGTTCGGCACCGTACTTTTCTTCGGGTCGCTCGGCGGCGCGATCGGGCCGCTCGCCGCGGGCGCGGCCTTCGACACGCTCGGCAGCTATCGGATCGCGTTCGGCGCCCTGTGCCTGCTGGCGGCGGCCGGCTTCGTGCTGGTGCGTCGGCTTGCGCTGTTTTCCCGCTCCTCCATCACCTCGTAGACGCCGACACTCCGCCCATGATGATCTCGGAGGACTTCGGCCGCTTTCTGCAGACCATCCCGGGAGCGTTTGTTTTCATTGGCAATGGTGATGGCAACAGTCCCGGCGCAGTGCCATTGCACAACGCGCGTTATGACTTCAACGACCAAATTCTTCCTATTGGCGCACGCTACTTCGCCCAACTTGTGCGCACACGGCTCCCCCAATCGAACACTGCTACTCACTGATATGTTCCTCACCAACCCCCATGCCAACCGCCGTCCCTACGATGCCAATCTCCAGCAGATACTCAGCCTGGACGCAGGCAGGGTTGCGCGTGCGCACCTGTCAACCTGGAATCGACTTTCTGCACAACCCACGCCAGCCTGGTCCATGCCCGGTCTGGCAGCATCCCTTGGTATTGCTGGTCTGACTGTGAAGGACGAATCAAAGCGCTCCAGCCTGGGCAGCTTCAAGGCCCTGGGGGCGCCGAACGCGCTGATTAATCTCATCCTGCGGCGCTGGCTCAACTGCGCCTGGAGTGCTCTCGATCTGTTCGCTGGACATCATGCAGAAGTGCTGAAGGGCTTCACCGTGATCAGTGCCACGGACGGTAACCACGGCCGCGCGCTGGCCGCTGCCGCGCAGAGTATGGGCTGCCGTTGCGTGATTGTGTTGCACGCCCACGTTGGCATTGAGCGCGAACAGGCGATCGCGGCATTCGACGCGGAGATCATCCGCATCTCCGGCAATTACGATGAATCAGTCAAAGAAGCAGCACGCTTGGCTAAAGAAAACGCTTGGGAAGTCGTGTCCGACACCTCCTACGAAGGCTACGAGGAGGTTCCCCGCGACGTCATGCAGGGCTATGGCGTCGTAGCCGATGAGTTGCTGGAAAACTTACCCGATCCGACAGTCTGCCCATGGACTCATATCGTCTTGCAAGGCGGCGTCGGTGGTCTTGCAGCCGGCATCGTCAGCTATTTCTGGGAGCGTTTTGGCGTTCGACGTCCACGCTTTATTGTGGTTGAACCGGAGCAGGCTGATTGCCTTTTCCAGAGCGCCGTCCAGGGGCGGGCGGCCCGCTCGACGGGCAGCGTCGATTCGGTGATGGCGGGCCTAGCCTGCGGAGAGGCATCGCCCCTGGCCTGGCGTTTCCTACAACCTGCAGTGGACGTTTTCATGACAGTGTCTGATTTGCAGGCTGAGGAGGCCATGCGCACGCTCGCCATCGGACGTCACGGCGATATACCGATCATCGCCGGTGAATCAGGTGTAGCCGGGCTAGCCGCCCTGCAGGTCCTGACTAACCACATCGCATGGCGCGAAGCTGCTGGTCTGGGCGCGAATTCTCGGGTACTGCTGATTAGTACCGAGGGAGCGACGGCACCCGAGGTTTATGCTGGGATCGTAGGCCGCTCGTCTGCGAACGTTGAGGTCGCTCAGCGAACCTGGCTGGCTGATCATGGGATCACATCGGCAATATCTTTGGCATCCGTGCAGGTCGAGTGAAAGCGGGCCATCGGGATGCGCGCCAGAATGGATTGCTTGCGTTCCACGGTCAGATCGTCGGCCATCGCCGTCATCACGGCGGCGGGTGTGATGACGTTGGCCAACACGCCGCTTAGCTCCTTACCCAATGTTTTGGTCAGCGCCATCAGCCCGGCTTTCGAGACGGAAGAGGCGGCAGCCTGCGGCATGCCCTCCTTGCCTTGGATCGAGGCAACATTGACGATGCGACCCCGCCAGGGGCCGGGCGGATTGGCAAGCAACCGAGGCACCAGCACACGGCAGAAAATGAAGGCGCCGGTAAGGTTGACGTCCATCACGCGGCGGAACTGCTCCGTCGTGTGCTCTCATGTGTTGGCGACAAAGCCTTCCTTCACGCCACTTCTTTACTTGACGGTAGTTGCCACTCTTAGGCTGCCTTGGCTTCTTCGGCGATGACCGCCGCAGTAAGCATGACGTTGATGAGCACGCTTGCCCCAGCGGCAATTTCGTCGGGGTGCGCATTTTCGAGTTCGTTGTGCGAGAGCCCGCCTTCGCACGGCACGAAAATCATTGCAGTTGGCGCGACACGGTTCAGGTACACCGCATCGTGCGCTGCGCCGCTGACGATGTCGCGACACGACAGACCGAGCGCCTTGGCCGACATGCGCACACTCTCGATGAGCTTCGGATCGAAGTGACTGGGCGCGAAATACAGCACTTGCTTGATGTCAATGGTCACGCCGCACTCCGCTTCGATCAAGCGGGCGCTGGTCTGGAGGTCTTCGACCATCGCCAGCAGTGTTTCGTCTTTTGCGTTTCGCACGTCCAGCGTCATGCTGACTGCGCCGGGAACCACGTTTCGCGAATTGGGCAGCACGCGCATGTGGCCGACCGTGGCGCGGGCGTTGTCCGGATAGGTGCGCGCGACGCGGTTCGTCTCTATGACAAGGCGGCTCGCGGCAAGCAGTGCGTCCTTTCTGAGTTCCATCGGCGTGGGTCCCGCATGCGAGTCCTGCCCGACGATCTCAACGTCGAACCAGCGCTGACCGAGCGCGCCCTGCACCGCGCCTATCGTGGTCTTGGTGTTCTCCAGCACCGGCCCCTGCTCGATGTGTGCTTCGAAATATGCGCCGACCTTGTGCGGTTTTGCATCGCCCTCGTAACCGATCGCTTTCAGCGCTTCGCCGACGCTGACGCCGTCGACGTCTTTCTGGGAATGCATCTCTTCGGCCGTGTAGACCGCAGTGAAGACCCCCGAACCCATCAACGTCGGCACGAAGCGCGAGCCTTCCTCGTTGGTCCAAGCGGCGACTTCGATCGGGGCTAAGGTGCGGATGCCGAGTTCGTTCAGGCGGCGCACCACCTCCAGACCGGCCATCACACCGTAAGCGCCGTCGAACTTGCCGCCCGAGGGCTGGGTATCGAGGTGGCTGCCGGTCATTACCGGAGGCAGCGAATCGTCGGTACCGGCGCGACGCGCAAAAATGTTGCCGATCGGATCGATGCGGATCGTCATGCCGGCGGCTTTGGACCACTCGACAAACTGGTCCCGACCCTGCCGATCAAGGTCAGTGAGCGTGATCCGCTTAACGCCGCCCTTGGGGGTGGCGCCGATGCGGGCAAGGTCCATAAGCGACTGCCAGAGCCGCTCGCTGTCAATCTGAAGGGGCTGCATAACATCTCCAAGAAAATTTTGTCACAGTGTAGCGAGTGTAAAGAGTGTGACGAGCGTAGCGGAAATTTCGACGTGGTAGTCTTGTCCTTTTTGAGGACACTCCATGAACATGAACGATGCCAAAGCCCTGACCACGCCCCGCACCGACGCCGCTTGGCTCGACGCGCACTGGATGCCCTATACCGGCAACCGCGATTTCAAGGCCAACCCGCGCATGATGGCCAGCGCCAAAGGCTGCTATTACACCGACATCCATGGCAAACAGATTTTTGACGGCCTGTCCGGTCTGTGGTGCTGCGGCCTGGGCCACGGACGCACGGAGATCACCGAGGCGGTGACGCGCCAGATGGCCACGCTGGACTACTCGCCGGCCTTTCAGTTTGGCCACCCGCTGTCGTTTGAGCTGGCCAACAAGCTGAAAGAACTCACCCCCGCCGGGCTGGACCACGTGTTTTTCACCGGCTCGGGCTCTGAGGCCGCCGACACCTCGCTCAAGATGGCCCGCGCTTACTGGCGTGCTAAGGGCCAGGCTGGCAAGACGCTGCTGATTGGACGCGAAAAAGGCTACCACGGCGTTAATTTTGGTGGCATCTCAGTCGGCGGCATCTTGGCCAACCGCAAGGTGTTCGGCCAGGGCATTGCCTCCGACCACATCGCCCACACCCAACTGGCGAGTAACGCTTTTTCACGCGGCATGCCCGACAAAGGCGCCGAGTTGGCCGACGACTTGCTGCGGCTCATCACGCTGCACGACGCCAGCAATATTGCGGCGGTGATTGTGGAGCCGTTCTCGGGCTCGGCTGGGGTAGTGGTTCCGCCCAAGGGCTACCTGCAGCGCCTGCGCGAGATCTGCACCGCCAACAACATCCTGCTGATTTTTGACGAAGTCATCACCGGCTTTGGTCGCGCTGGTGCTTACACCGGTGCCGAGGCCTTTGGCGTGACGCCCGACATCATGAATGTGGCCAAGCAAATCACCAACGGCGCGCAGCCGCTGGGGGCCGTGCTGGTCAAAAAAGACATCTACGAGACCTTCATGGCGCAAGGCGGGCCGGACTACCTGCTGGAGTTCGCCCACGGCTACACCTACTCAGCGCATCCGGTCGCCTGTGCGGTGGGCTTGGCGGCGCTGGACCTGCTGGTGAAGGAAAACATGGTGGAACAGGTCAAAACGCTGGCGCCATATTTTGAGAATGCGGTGCACAGCCTTAAAGGCGTGAAGCACATCACCGACATCCGTAACTTTGGCTTGGCGGCGGGACTCACCATCGAGGCCCTGCCGGGCGAGCCGGCGCGCCGACCGTACGAAATTGCCATGGCGATGCTGAAAAAAGGCTTTTACGTGCGCTACGGTGGTGACACCATCCAGCTCGCGCCACCCTTCATCACCACCCCGGCGCAGATTGACAGCCTGGTCAACGCGTTGGGTGAGACCATTAACCAGACTGCCTGAACCGATGGATTGCCGCGCTACGCTCGCAATGACGAAGCTGAAGTTGGCAGATGCCGACCTCAATGCTTCAGATTGCGGGCGTGGTTCAAAAAGTACCGTTTTTGGGTAACACAGGCAATGGGCATCCTAGGGACCCTCTGCATAACCCCCTGCGGTCTGTGATCAGCCGGACTCGGGCGGTCTGCTGCGTTGCTTTTCTTGGTAATAGCTGGGCTATTGCCTGCGAAAAGACGCCTTGCAGCCCATCCCGATCCGACTGCCACAGCCTCGCCAGAGTTATGCAGAGGGTCCCTAGCAACATTTTGATCCAATCAGTTGATCGCGTGCGCCAGAAATTTTCTGCCGTTGCGTCTCAAGACTGCAGCGACAAGAACTGCCTGTCATCCGTGATGGTTGGCAGGCGCTGATTTGCACCAAAGCGCCTCGCGCCATTTAAGCGCGATGGCGATG
>Ga0209284_10001939_pt1 | contig 29849 bp, 25 predicted proteins | sample FRY03_FD_187211 | JGI IMG/M metagenome (GOLD analysis project Ga0209284, IMG submission 187211) | Freshwater microbial communities from Lake Fryxell liftoff mats and glacier meltwater in Antarctica - FRY-03 (SPAdes) (version 2) | ecosystem: Environmental > Aquatic > Freshwater > Ice > Glacier...
ACATCGTGGCCGACCGGCTCAGCCAAACCAATGTGACGGACCACTTCTGGTCCCGTCGCCTCGACCGCCTCATTCAATCCGCCGGCTATCATCAGGCCGGATAAAAACAAAGTGCGACTTGCACCCCCGTGGGTGTGAGGTCGCTTTGGCCGGTGACGACCCGCGTCCGCTTCGGCATCAGGTATGGGAGTTGCCGGTTATTCAACCGTGTTGGTGACCGAGTATCAGCAGCACCGGCTCGAATGCCCATGCTGCGGTGTGTCGACCTGCGTCCCGCTGCCTGAGGTGTGCCACGATGTCAGTCGGGGCCACGGCTCGTGGCGTTTGGGACGCTCCTCATGGCCTACTTCCGACAGAGCAAGCGGCGATCGGCCGAGTTCGTCTCCACGGCGATGAACATCCCCTGTTCTGCCAGCCTGACGGTCAAGCACCAGATTATCGCCACCGGCGCGACGCGAGAGGTCTACGAGGAACTGGTCGCGGCCCTACCTGCCGAGCCGATGCTGTATGGTGACGAGTCGCCGACGAAGGAAGGATTGACCAAGGCGGGGCTGTGGACGTTCGTCCCCCGTACCTTCACGGTCTTTGCCGTGCGAGGCAGCCGCGCCGCCACAATCCTGAGCGACTTCTTTGGGGAGGCCTACGCTTCGGGAAGGCCTACGAGGGGGTGATGCACTGCGATCGGGCCAAGATGGACTGGCAACTGGGCCGCTTGCAGTGGTGTTGGGCCCATCTGAAGCGGAACTTTCAGGCCCTGATCGATGATTCGGATCATCAGGTCAAACACCTGGGCCATGATCTGATGAAGTCGACGCGCGAGCTTTTTCGGCAATGATCGCGGTGGCGGGACGGAACCATCTCCTACCGTGTCTTCAAACAACAGGTCGCACCGATCCGCCAACGGGTGGAAGCCTTGCTGCTGCGCGGAGTCTTCTCGGGAAATCCGCGGCTGGTCGGCATGTGCGAGGAGATCTACAAGAACCGTCAGTGGCTCTGAACGTTCATGGAGGTGAAAGGGATCGAGCCGACCAACAACGCTGCCGAGCGGGCGTTGCGACCGGCGATGATCTGGCGGAAACTCTCCTGTGGGGCCCACAGGTGCCAAAGGCAGTCGATTCGTCGAAACGCTGCTCTCGGTGATCGCGACCTGCCGCCAGCAGGGGCGCGATCCGTTCGACTACCTCACCATCGCCATCAATGCCCGATTCCATGGCAAGAAAGCCCCCTCACTCCTCCACGGGGTGTGAACGGTTACCTCGCACCGGGCAGGTAGTTGCTCGGGACTGGATTCGCGATATGATAAGAAGCCCCCATCAGGAACGATCTGTTTTCGCAGATCCCCTTCGCCGACCGGTCGATCAAGAACTGATTTTTTCTTCTCTCTTTCTTCTCTCTTTCTTCTCTTAAGGAACCGCTCATGAACCACAAGCTCGCTTTTCTTTCTGCGGCAACGATCTGTTGCCTGGCGCTTCAGCTTGCGTTGGTAAAGCCAGCGATCGCCGATCAGGTGTATGTCGTGGGCAAATCGACAAACCAACTCGTCTCGTTTGATTCAGCCACGCCCACAGCCATAACAACGCTCTCCTCGGCGCTCGCAAGTCCTTCGGCACTGGCGATGGGCCCAGACGGCAACCTCTATATCGGTGAATGGGGCAACGGCGACTCGATCAATCCCCGGGTGTCACGATACGATCTTGCCACCAACACGCTGTCGACTGTTGTCTCGTTCGATCCAGTCACGCAACAACAGCCGACCGCCATTGCGTTTAGACCCGCTGCTCAAGGTGGTGCGATGCTTATCGGCCGGCTCGGTGCCGGCCCCATCCTGCAGGTGAGCGACTGGGCTGGCGTTTCGCCAGCGATCTCGTCTTACACAACAGGCATCGATCTGGACGGCGGCCTCGGATTGGCTGTGGCCGCAGATGGATCGCTCTATGTCAGCAATACTCAATACGGCTGGAACGCGACCTTCGGTATACCGGTTGCATCTGGAAATATCGTTCGATTTAATTCCAGCGGAGCCTATCAAAGCGAAGTCGTCGCTGACGGTTCTAGCTCGGGAGGCCTTTCTGGTCCAACCGGCCTTGTACTGGCCGGCTCAACGCTCTATTCAGCGAGCGTCATGAATGGAAAAGTCTTTACGACCAATCTCGGAACTGCGACCACCTCGCAATTTGCCACAACGGGAAATCCCTTTGAGGCCGGGCCGCTTGCCTCGTTAACAGACGGCTCTATGCTCGTGGGAAGTGTTTCGGGGCAAAGCAACACAATCTACCAATTCTCGACGGGGGGTTCGCTCTCTGGTGCCCTGACCAATGCTGCTTTCGGCCAAGTCGGCGGAATTGTGACCGTCGTGCCCGAGCCATCCTCAGTTGTATTTGTGGCGACAGCTTTTATCGCCTCAACGGCACTGATGGGGCTGCGAAAGTATCAGCAAAAGTATCAGTGAAATTCGCGGCTCAAAATCTGATGCCGAGATTCCGCAGCGGATTGACGCTGGTCGAATTGCTCGTTGTTGTCGCCATCATTGGCATCCTCGCTGGGGTTTTGCTGCCCGCCGTGCAGCAAGCCCGCGAGGCAGTTCGCCGCACCAGTTGCACCAATAATCTCAGGCAACTGGGCCTAGCGCTTGCCAACTACGAGTCGGCCCGCAAACGCTATCCGCTGGGAGCCGAATCGCGAGTGTGGCCGCAGCAACCGACTTTTCCCCATCAGTTTTTTCGCTGGTCAGTCCTGGCTCACCTGACACCCTATTTTGAAGAAGCACAGATACTGCGCAGCCTCGATCTTTCGGTCCCGCTTTACATTGGTTTTGCACCCAACGACATCGCCGCGCAAAATAAACCGATTGTCAGTAAAATCGTCTCGCTCTTTCTTTGCCCGAGCGATCGCAGCATGCCGGTTTCTACAACCTTTGGTCCAACCAATTACGCGGCCTGCTCGGGCAGTGGCATTGGCGGCGGGACTCCGTTTGACGCTGACGGAATATTCTTCATCAACTCCGTGACCAAGCCGAAGGACCTCTCCGACGGCCTGTCCAAGACGGTCTGTTTTTCCGAAAGCATCCTTGGAGACGGCCCCCAAGCCACTCAAAACCGCGCGTTTGCTCAGGCCACAACGGCCTATGCATTCACTTTTTTCATACCCCTGACCGAAACTCGCTGCCAGCGGGCGACCTATTGGAACTTCACCGACCTGCGGGGTTTTTCCTGGGCCAACGGCGAGTACCGAACCACGCTTTACAATCATTACCGCACTCCCAACGATCCAGTCATCGACTGCATTGGAGTGGAGATGAGTAGCCTCGACATTGCGAAAATGTATGCCAGCTACGGCTGGCGGGCGGCACGGAGTCGGCATCCCGGCGGCGTGAATGTGGTGACGGCCGATGGGGCGGTGCGGTTTATCCCCGACGCGGTCGACTCCGACGTTTGGCAGGCACTTTCGACCCGCGCCGGCCGTGAGATACCGGCGGGGCCGGCGACTGAATGATCGGTTTTTTTCTCCCCTTTCTGGCAGTCACACCGTCTTGGGGCTCGCCCTGGGATTCCTCTGAAAGATTCTGCTCGGATCCCGTCGGCGAGTTTGTCTGGGAATCGGCTTCCTCGACGGGCTTCGCACCCGAACGGAGCCAGCGGAGGAGTTTCTGCATATCCGTGGGCAGGGAACTTTCAAACCGCAAATCGGCCCCGCTCAGTGGATGCACAAAACCGAGTTCTGCAGCATGCAGCGCCACTCGCTTGGCTCTCGAATCATCCACCGCGGCACTGCCTCGCGGTGCAAAGTAGACGCGTTCACCACAGACCGGATGCCCTGTCTCAGCCATGTGGATCCGAATCTGATGCGTGCGGCCAGTTTCCAATCGGCATTCAACCAGCGTGTAGGCGTCGCCAAAATGTTCGAGCGGCGCGACATGAGTCACGGCCCACTTGCCTTCTTCGGTTTCAGAAGAACCCCGGCGGCCTTCGCCGCTGTCTCGCACCAGATTGGTTTGGATCGTGCCGGCACCGACGCGGCCCACGCAGATCGCCAGATAGCGACGGTGGGTTGTGTGCGCCCGAAACTGCTCGGCCAAAATGCGTTCGGCCGGCACGGTGCGGGCAAAGATCACCAATCCGCTCGTCTCACGATCCAGCCTGTGGACGGCTCGCACAGGCGGTATGCGTTTGGGTTTCTGTCCGCCCTTGCCAGTTTTTCCACCGCCGTTGTGAACCAAAAAACGGGAAATGGCCTCGGGCACCATCTCGTCGAGCGTGGGCTGAATCTGCCGACGCCGCGAAGACCAGCCGAGTTCTTCGGTGTGTCGCGTGGTCGTCACGCCGGTGGGTTTATCGACCACCACGACTTGATCATCCAGATGCACAATCCGCACATCGTCAGTCTTTGGCGGTGGTGCTGCGGCCACAGGCAAAATCTTGACGACCTCTCCTTCTTTCAGCCTGCGGGCAATATCAGTGCACACATTGCCATGGATCAACACATGCCGCGACCGCACGAGTTTCTGCACGGCCGACCAACTCGCGCCCTCGGCGTGAACACGCAAAAAAGCTGCAACCGTCTGCCCCCGATCGGCGGCCGTGACATGATGGACTGTTCCTGGGCTTGGTTTCATCAGATTTCCTAGAGTTCTTTCCCACTAGTCTTACACAGAATTTCGGCTCCGGCTGCGAGGCGGCAAGCGATTTGCCTCGGCAAACAGGCCGCGCTGCATAGCTTCGCTTGACCGCGTTTCCGCCGATTTTAGACTCTTTCGAGAGGTCCTGCACGCAGAACCTCCATTGAGCGTCTCCCATCCCTTTTTTTCTAGGATTTTAGAACTGTGCCCGGCACTTGCGTTATCGGTCTGCAATGGGGCGACGAAGCCAAGGGAAAACTCGTAGACATCCTCACCGAAGATCACGAGATCGTCGTGCGTTATCAAGGCGGCGCCAACGCTGGCCACACCGTCGTCTCTGGCAATCAAACCTGGAAACTCTCGCTGATCCCCAGCGGCATTCTCCGCGATGCAGTCGTTTGCGTGGTCACCGGCGGCGTGGTGCTCGATCCGGCCAGCGTGATCCGCGAAATTGACGGCTTGGAATCGCGCGGCGTGCTGGTTGGCCCAAAGCTCAAGCTGAGCGACCGGGCTCATCTGGTTTTTCCTTGGCATATCGCTGAAGACCGCCTGCTCGATGGGAGCTTGTCGGGCGGCGAGGCAATTGGCACAACCGGCCGAGGCATCGGTCCCTGCTACCGCGACAAAGTCGGGCGATCGCTGGCGATCCGCCTGGGCGATCTCTACCGCGATGATTTCCGCACCAAGCTGGAGCATATTGTTGCGTTTAAAAATCGGCTTCTCAACAATTGGCATGAGAGTGGCGCCGATGCGGGGGCAGCGGGAATCGCGCCCAGCAGCGGATCACAGACCAGCCCCCAACCACCCCTCGATGCCGCCGCCATCCACTCGCAGTACATGCAGTATGCCGAGCGACTGCGGCCCTATGTGTCTGACACAACAGCCTACCTGCTCGACAACATCGAGGCTGGCAAGCGACTTCTCTTTGAAGGCGCGCAAGGTGCTCTGCTCGACATTGATCACGGCACATTCCCCTTTGTCACCAGTAGCAATTCGTCGGGCGTTGGTGTGGCCAGTGGATCAGGCGTGCCGGGCCGCTGGATCGAGCGGGTGATCGGCGTTGTCAAGGCCTACTCCACGCGGGTCGGCGGCGGCCCGTTGCCAACCGAACAGATCAATTCAATTGGTGAGCATCTGCGGCAGCGGGGTCGCGAGTATGGAACCATCACGATGCGTCCGCGTCGCTGTGGATGGTTTGACGCGGTCGCCGCGAGATACACCGCCCGACTTTCTGGCGTGGATCAACTCGCCGTCATGCTGCTGGATGTGCTTGGCGGCCTCGACGAACTTAAAATCTGCTCGGCCTACACGATTGATGGAAATCGCGTCGAACAGTTTCCCAGTCATGTTGACGATCTCAAAAAGGCCGTGCCCGTTTACGAAACACTTCCCGGCTGGCAGGAAGATCTCTCTTCGCTGCGCAGCTATGATGACCTGCCGGCGACAGCCAAGCGGTATCTGGCCCGGATCGGTGAATTGCTCGGCCGCCCAGTCGCGATTGTCTCCGTCGGTCCAGATCGAGAGCAGACGATTTTTTGCGAGCCCCCAGCCACCCAGCAAAAACAATGGCCACGCCACCCGCTTCGCACCCCCGCCAACACTTGAAAGCACAAGCGGCAGAAACTGCCGACGCCGCTTGTGGGCCGAGCGATCTGCCTCGCCACATCGCCATCATCATGGATGGCAACGGCCGCTGGGCGCAGCAGCGCGGCCTGCCTCGCATCGAAGGCCACCGACAAGGCGTGGCAAGTGTGCGGCAAATCACAGAGCACTGCGCCCGCTTGGGGATCGGCCAACTGACGCTCTATTGCCTCTCCAGCGAGAATTGGCGACGGCCTGAGATGGAGCTGCAATTTCTCATGCATCTGCTTGAGCAGTACATGATTGAAGAGCGTTCGCTGTTGCTCCGCGAACGAATCAGCGTTTCGATGATCGGTCGTCGCGAAGGCCTGCCTGCCGCCACGCTCGAAGCCTTGGATCGCACCATCAAACTCTGCTCGGCTAACGATGGCATGCGACTCTGCCTGGCTATCAATTATGGCGCCCGCGCGGAGATTGTCGGCGCTGCTCGTGAATTGGCCCGCGATGCTCGCGATGGCCACATCGATGCCGACGCCATTGACGAGGCGATGCTGGCTGCGCGGCTCGACACATCCGGCATGCCAGACCCAGACCTGCTGATCCGCACGGCCGGCGAAATGCGAGTCAGTAATTTTTTGCTCTGGCAGATCAGCTATGCCGAGATGTGGATTACAGAATCCCTTTGGCCCGATTTTGATGCAGCTCACCTTGATGCTGCGATCGCCTCATTTGCCGGTCGTGACCGCCGTTTTGGAGGGCTTTCCCAATCGTGAATTGGATCTCCACATCCGCTGCCACCGCGAGGGCCTCTGAGCCTTTGAGGGGGGCGGCTATGCCCACTTCGCTGGCCTCGCGAACGGTGGTCACGCTCCTTGTCAGCGCAGGATTCTTGACACTCACCTGGGCCGATGCCACTCACTTTGGCAGGAGTTTGCCGGCGTGGTGGCTTCTACCGGTGGCCGTGGTGCTGGCCATTGGAGCCACCGATGAAATGCTCCGGCTCTATGCCACTCGCGAGATTGTCCTGCCGGCGTGGCTAATGCGGCTGGCTGTGGTTTTGGTTGTGCTCGCGCCGGCACTGGGCATGCAGGCGTTTTCCTCGACCCCATCTGCTTTTCTCTCCGCTGCGTCGCCTCTGACGGCCATGGGTTGGCCGGCGATTGCCGTCACCGTCTCGATCGGGTGTCTTTGGATCAGAGAAATCGTGGGCTATTCTCCGCACGGTCGCGCCCTTGATCGACTCTCTGCCGGGGCCTTGATCATCACGATGATCGGTCTGCCGATGGCGTTTATGGTGAGCCTGCGACTGCTCTGCCTGACGGGTCTTGATCCGGCCGACTCCGCGCAAGGAGCACTCGGCAGCTCGGGGGCTGGTTTAGGCATTGTGCCGCTGGTGAGTCTCGTGGCAGTCGTCAAGGCGGGAGATGTTGCGGCTTATGTGGTCGGCTCTCTCTGCGGGCGGCAGCGTTTAGCACCGCTTTTGAGTCCTGGGAAAACATGGGAGGGGGCTAGTGCGTCGCTGATTGGGTCGATCATCGCGGCATGGCTGGTGCTGGCTGGTTTGGGATTTGAATTGTCATCGCGTCCGTGGGGTGGTTGGCTGGTCTTTGGTGTTGGCGTTGGACTGGCAGGAATGTTTGGTGATCTGGCCGAATCGCTCCTCAAGCGAGAACTCGGCGCCAAAGATTCTGGGCATTCACTCGGCGGCCTGGGCGGTGTGCTCGACCTGATCGACTCGCTGCTCTTTGCGGCCCCTGTGGCCTGGCTCCTCTGGATGCTCGGCCGCTAGTGATCCTGCCGCCCCTGCCAGGCGTCATCCCAGACGCTTCGAGGAGAGGATCCGGGCTCTGGCTCTGCTCCAGCCATTTCGTTCTTGGCCGTGCCCTTCTCAAAACACGGTTTTTTGGCCAACCCATACGAAATTATTAAAAAAAGAGGTATCATTGTCTGAGGCGGAAAAAATCAGACACACCTATACCACCCAGAGGAACGGAGTGCGCGCCGACACTCCAATCCCGCCGCTCCGCACTCTTGTCATCCCGGGCCTCATCGGGGATCCATGCCCCTGTCCTTGTCAGTGATACCAATTCTCCCGCCACCTTCGGTCACGCGAATCATTATCGTCGGTGCCGGCGGTTTTGGCCGCGAAGTGCTGCAGTGGGCCCGCGATGCTTGGCCGGTCCACGCCCATCTGATCGCTGGCTTTCTTTCCGCCAACGCCGATTGCCTCAAAAATTATCCCAGCCATAGCGGTTTGAAAATCTTTGCTGACCCACAAGACTTTAAGGCCGCCCCCGGCGATGCCCTACTCTTGGCCATCGGTATTCCCCAAAGCCGTCGCCACGTGGCGGAAAAACTCGCCGATCACGGCGCCACCTTCCTGACGCTCATTCATCCCACAGCCATCGTGGCCCCCACGGCCACGATTGGCGACGGCAGCATCCTTTGCCCCTACTCGATTGTCAGCGATTCAGCCTGCCTGGGCCGATTTGTGCTCTTAAACTACCATGCCTCGCTGGGCCACGATGCCCGCGCAGGTGATTATTCCGTTCTCTCCCCCTACGCCACGCTCGGGGCTGGCGCTAGGATTTCCGAAGATGTCTTCATGGGGATGCACTCCTCGATCGGGCCGGGGAAAAAAGTGGGTGCCCGCAGCAAGGTGAGTGCGAATTCCGCTGCCTTAAACCACGCACCAGCGGATTCGATCGTGTACGGTGTGCCGGGCCGGTCGATGCCGCGGTTCAGCCTACAAAAATAGATGCCAAACCATCCCGCTTATCACTATCAGCCACTGTCGCTCTTGAGGGAGGCTTTTGAATAGTATGACTTTCCCCATGCAAAATCGGTCTGCTGCGCCATTGCTCTGTGCAGCCCTTCTTTCTTTTCTCTTCACACCCCTCAGCGACAAGCTCTTGAATGGGTGTGGCTGGCAAATTGCCGCAGCCGCTATGGCAGTTGAAGACGACGACGGCGCAAATCTTCTGGACGAAACAAAAAAGGCCCCTCGCAAGCAACCCCCACCCTCGGCAGACGCCCAGCGTCGCTCCGAGCAGACGGTGCGAGAAATTTATGCCGATGACTATTCAACGGCCACCTGGGCCGACAAAAAACTCGTCCTTTCAAAAACATTGCTCGAACAGGCGGCTAAGACAACCGCTGTCTCAGATCGTTGGGTGTTGGTCAACGAATCGCTACGACTGGCTACCGAAGCAGGAGATGTCGACACTGCTTCCAAGGCGCTCGAAGTTCTGGACCGGGAATTCAGCGTTGATTCGCTTCTTCTCCAGCTTGAAATGCTCACCAAGCTGGCGCAGAAGCCGATCCCTAAAGCCATTGAAGAGCTTACTCGGGCCTGCATGAAGCTCGCGGAAGACGCCTCTCACTCGGGCCATCCAAACGCTGGTATCGGGACAAAATCGCTGGCCGTCGCGGTGTCGCTAGCAAAAAGATCGAAAAACGCCTCGCTCTTGGCAGAGGTCAATCAGAGTGCCATTGCTCTCCGCGAACGCGACAAGGATTTAAAGGAAACTGCCTCCATCGAAGCCGAACTCGAATCCTCCCTCGACGATCCCGACATCTGCCTGAAAGCAGGCAAGCATTATTGCTTCAAGCTTGACGATTGGCCCCGGGGTTTAAGCCTGCTGGCAAAAGGCTCCGACACCGATCTGTCGCGTCTGGCAATAGCGGAAAATAATCTACAAAACACAGCGACTGCCGTCTTAACCATGGCAGACGCATGGTATCAATGGTCGACATCGGAACGCGGGGCAACGAAATCGGCGGCAGAGGACCACGCCCGAGGGCTCTACCAAAAAACACTCAAGTCGCTCACCGGCCTGGAACTCGCACGAGTCGAAAAGCGGATCGCGTCGCTGGCGACAAACGCATCTGACCCAACGCGTCCTGCTAAAGACGGTCCGAAAAGTATCCCCGGTCTTTTTCTCTGGCTCGATGCAACCGTGTCGGCGAGTGATTCCAAGGCAAAGACACGCGACTCTGGCCGGATTGAGGTCTGGAAGGATCTTTCTGGATCGGGCAACGACGCGCGGCAATCCGACATCCAGCTCCAGCCTAAGAAGCTCTCCGACTCTGTTCAATTTGACGGCACATGCTTCCTGACGATCGGTCGAGCCTTTCCAGCCAGCAGTGTTTCAGTGATGGCTGTCTATCGCCCCAATGCAGCCACGACAGACACGAATCTCGTCAGCACCCGATCGGCTTCGGATGCCGGCTGGATGATTGATCACCAGGCCGGAGACATTTGGTTTCGAGCGTTTGGCATTAACAATGTTGCGGGGCAAGTGACGGTCTCGCCGGCCGGAGAACCACTGAGAGTGTTTATCGCTTCGATCGCCGACAACGGCGCGATTTCCGCTCAATTCAATGGTAAGCCGGCAGTCACGGCCAGGGTTGCCGGCGGCATGGCGAAATCTGAAACCCCGCTCACGATCGGCAAGCCCACGGGCAATTCCGGCGGTACAAACTTCCAAGGGGAGCTGATTCGCCTCGTTGTTTACGCTCGCACGATTAGCCCTGCTGAAATCACCGCCTTGATGGTCTGGACGACAAAGACCGTGCGTCGCTAGTCGCCATTTCAGACCGGCAGAGCCAGTCCGAACACAATTCTATGAAAATTGCAAATGTCTTGGAGCATACGTTTCTATGAAAATTGCACATGTCTTAGAGCATACGGTTTGGCTCGATGCCATTCGCCCAAACGATGCCGTAGTCTTTGACTGCGGAGCCAATCACGGTGATTTTGCTCAATGGGCTTGTGGGTCTCTCAATGCAGCGGTTTATTCGTTTGAAGCTGATCCGGAATTAGCAAAACATCTTCCTCTCCTTCCTCGAGCAGTCAATCGTAACTGGGCAGTGGCCAGCGAGGATGGCTCAATGACGCTTTCGCGGTCACCAGATCGTTGCACCAGCGCATTCTTCAATGCCTCCTCGAGCGATTATTTTACGATTGCCGCGAGGTCGCTCGATTCAATTCAAAATGAATTCGGGGTTTCGCACATCGATTTATTAAAGCTCGATATCGAAGGGGCGGAGGTTAGTGTGCTCGAAAAGATCCCAGATTCATTCTTGGCCTGTGTCGGCCAAATCACCTGTGAGTTCCACGACTTTCTGGATGCCTCCCAGACGCCTCGAATCAAAAAGATTCTTACCCGCATGCAACAATCTGGATTCGTGGTGCTGAAAATGTCTTTTTGGACCTACGGGGATATCCTGATGGTCAATCGCGCATTTCACACCGTCACGATAACGGATCGTTTTGTGTTTCACTACGATAAGTATCGAAGGGGCGTGGCCAGAACGATCAAGCGTTTTTTTGGTCGTTTTTGCTGCCCCCCTGCTCGTCTTTCTAACATGACGAACCATGCCTAACCCAGAGTTGTCGACAGCCCGCAGGCTGATGAATAACCTCTCGGCCTCCGTTTTTGCTCGCGGATCAAGTGCGCTTCATCGGATCGCCATCATTCCGCTGCTTCTGTGGTTTTTAGGCCCGGAGCAATACGGGCAATGGCTCGTCATTTCAGCGATTCCAGCCTGGCTCTCGCTCTCCAATTTTAGTTTGGGAAGCGTAGCGGGCAATGCGATTTCTCTTGCGGTGGCCAAGGGCGATTGTGCGTCGGCGCGGTCTTTGTACAGCTCAACTCTGGCCATGATTGCAGCCCTATCAACCGTCGGCATGGCGATGGTTTTGGGAGTCGCATGGGGCATTTCAGCGACTCACGGCCAGACGATCGGCAGCCTTGCCGACGACAGCACGATGGCGATTCTTTTGCTTTCCGCGTCGATCTTCGTTAGCTTTTTTGCCGAGCCGTTCACCACGCGACTGCGGGCCGTGGGAAAGGCACATCTCGGCATTGCCTTGAGTGCCTCGGTGCCGTGGCTTGAGACTGCGTTTTCTTTAATCGCCCTCTTTTTCTTTTCGAGCCTCACCAGCCTCGCCGCAGCTACTCTTCTCTCGAGACTGGCCTATTGCCTGATTGCTTGGGCCAGCAGTCGCACGGCTCATCCCGAACTGTTTTTTCGGCTCTCCGATGTGCGGGCCGCCGACGTTCCAATGCTGCTGCAAAAGGGGTTGGCCTATCAGGCATTTCCACTGGGCAATGCCTTGGTGAATCAAGGCATGCTGCTTGTTGTCGACGCTGCCCTCGGCCCGCTGGCCGTAGCTGTCTTTGGCACCGCCCGTACGCTCAGCCGCCTCGCCACGCAACTCATGGAAGTGATCAATCATTCGATCTGGCCAGAAATGAGCCTGTTGCTCGGGGCGGGAAAACTCCAGCAGGCCCAAACAGTGCACCGCGCGGCTGTCGCATCGACACTGGCAACAGGCATCGCATCGGTGGTGTTTGCGGCAACGATCGGCCCATGGGTATTTGATCTGTGGACACTCCACACGCTGAGTGTCTCGCATACATTGCTGGTTCTTTTTTCGCTTTCAATTCTGGGGCAATCGATGTGGCACGCCAGTTACTTTATCCATTTAGCTGCCAACAAACATGAGGGGGTGGCCGTTCGGTATGTTGGCGGCGCGGCAGTATCGCTGCTGCTTTGCTACCCGCTGACAAAGACATGGGGGCTTTACGGTGCCAGCGTAAGCACGCTGGCCATGGATCTCGTTATGATTCCCTACGCTGTCACAGCCGCGCTAGAGATGACAGGCGACACGCTGCCGGAGTTTGTAGCGGGCCTGATTCCCGCCGCAAAATCTGGCGTCCAGCGAGTTCGACACCATTTTCGGCCCAGCTAAAAGTGCCCGTGCGATCCTCAAACCTCATGCCTACTGCCGCCCAGCTACGAAATCGGGTCAGTGACCCCAACGACGGCCTGGCCCACTTTCGATCGATTCTGCCGCTGACAGCAATCCTGGTTGATTTCCGCTGGCTGCTCCTGCCGGTAGCGCTTGTGGCTGCCCTCGCAGTCTCGTTTGCTCTGCCTGCGGCGGGCTGGAGCGTTATGCTCGGTTGGATTCTCCTCCCTGCGATTGCATCCGATCGGCCATTTCATTCCCTCTCGATCGTTGGCCCGGCCACATTTGCTGCCGCTATTTTATTTCTGAAGTATGGTGTTGGCTTTGCACTCTTAAACAGCCTGGATGTGCCGATGAACCCGGAAACGATCACCTACTGTGGCGGCTTTGCTTTCTTGATCCTCGCCACGCTGCTTCTGGCCATGAAAGTTTCTGGCGGCTGGTCGCAGGCCGCCGCACTGATCCGGGGCACGCTTACAAAAGTGGAGCCTGAATTGGCTCGCGTGGGCCTGATGCTTTTCGGCTACACACTTCTTCTTACCTCCGTTCAAGTTTACACCGGTTCGATAGATCGCTCGACTGCCACGACAAAAGTCGCTGACTTTGGCCAGATGGGATGGTGGAGTTGGTTTGAAATGTTTCAGGACACGACATCGCTGGGGATTTTTTTAGTGCCGCTTGTGGCTCGAAAACTCCCTCCTGGCGGCGGCTGGATCTGTTACGGCTTGGCGTCTTTTCGAGCGATTGCCTGCATGCTGGGCGGCTCCCGAGCGTTATCCATTTTTTCGCTGGCCATGCTTGGGCTGGGGTTTATCACATTCTCGCCCAGACGCACTAAATATCTCGAACTCAAAATAATCCTGATCGCCATTGCGGTATGGCCGACAATCAATTTCACAAGCTACTTGCGGAATACAAAAGGCTTTCATGGCACAAAAATCACCAATTTTGACGCGCGACTCAGCGCGGCTGTCGATGCGGCCACAACCTATCAAAACGAGGATCTGAAAGCCCAGTCGGAAAGCCTGCTTGTAACCGCGAGGGCAATGCTGGAGTTTTCAGACCCTCTGATCTACGACAACACGCCTGCACCCCATCCGTTTGACGGGTTTTCAGACCTCGGCAATCTGGCCTATGTTTTCATTCCCAGATATTTTTTTCCCTCCAAGCCAATTTTGCTCGACGGAAATGAAATCGTTATCAGCTACACAGGCATTCGGCAAACAGGCACGGCTGCAACGATCTCGCTGATGGCAGATCTCTACCGCCGAGCGGGAGTTTCTGGGGTTGTTGTCGGCTCCATTCTCTCGGCCATGATCCTAGTCTTCTATCTTAAGGTCTCTTTTTTTGTGATGCGTCGCCTGGACGATGTGCTGGGGGTCGTGATGATTCTCCTGCTGATAACGCTCGGCTTTCGTGCCCCGCTTTTCCACTGGACGGTCCTTGCGACGGGATCGTTTTATCTCTACAGTATTCCCAAGTATCTTCTTTTTCTAGGGTTTCTCATCGCTCTCAGTCGCCTCGTGGGGCAGCGTAAAATGCCTGCCATGCTACCGGTCCAAGCCCTCGACTTTCGGATGGTGATTCATTAAAACAGACGATTTTCGATCCCGGCTGTACTCAAAATATGTCTCGACCTTTATTTAAGAGCACTTTTGCCGAAACAGCCCCTGTGCCCAAGAACACGCTCGGTATCCTCCGGTGCGGGATCTGGTTGGTTACAAAAACGATAGCAAATTTTGTGCGGATCGTCGAATCTGGCGGGACGCAGAAAGTGTGGACGCAAAACATCCTCTGCCGTGCCTTTCGGCCGACATTGGATCACCCCGAGCAACAGGCTCCCTGAGGCCATTCATGCCCTTATCGCCGAGTGTCATCCTGTCGGTCTGGGGTCGTTTTCACGCGTTTGATTCGGCCCGCGAACTTCAAAAACTCGACTCGTTCTCGACGCTGATCACCAGTTATCCGGGGTTTGTGGCGGCACGATTTGGCGTTGAAAAAGCCCGCATTCGCTCCTGTCCAGCAGGGGAGGTCATGGCTCGCATCGGCCGTAAACTGCCCTGGCTCGAGCGCATGGTTTCGCTCGACGTGCGTGCGAAGCAGCAGTTTGAACGCTCCGCCAGGCAGTGCCTGAAACAGGCCTCAGGAAATATTTTTGTAGGTTTTTCCGGCAGCTCTCTCCCCCTTTTGCGCGAGGCAAAAGCCCGTGGCATGACGACCGTTTTGGAGCGATGCAGCACCCATATCGTTGAGCAGACAAAAATTCTGCTCGACGAGTATGCCCTGTTTGGCCGGGCATTTGCCGAGACTCCGGCAAAAACAATCGAACAGGAATTGGCCGAGTATCAGGAGGCCGACTTTGTCGCCGTGCCCAGCGGCTTTGTAGCCGACTCATTTCTTCGGCAAGGCTTTCCAGCCAGAAAACTCTTGCTCAATCCATACGGCTGCGATCTGGCTCTGTTTCAGGCCGCTCCGGTTGCGCACGATGCTTTTCGAATCATTCAGGTTGGGGGCGTGTCGATTCGAAAAGGGTTTCACCATGTCGCCCGAGCCTTTCGGGAAGCGGCTATTCCCAATTCCGAATTGTGGTTTGTGGGAGGTGTCACAGACGCAGCCAGAGCCTACTTTGCGGCCCATCCCCTGCCGGGTCTCACTCTGTACGGTCATGTTCCGCAAGCCACACTCCCGGCTTACTACAATCAGTGCGACATCGCTTGCCTGGGTTCGGTGGAAGAGGGTCTGGCATATGTGCTGCCCCAAGCTGCGGCCTGCGGTCTGCCGATCGTTTGCACCGAGAACACGGGCGGGCGGGAGATTGTCGGCCAGAATGAATGTGGGATTGTCGTCCCGCCCCGAGACCCCCATTCGCTGGCTGCTGCATTTCGACAACTCTTCGAAGATGCTGACCAAAGGCGACGCATGGGAGCACTGGCCCGCTTGCGGATAGAATCTGCTTTTACATGGCGGCACTATGCAGAACGAGCCGTCTCGCACTACGCTCGCATTCTAAACTCCGTTTCGAGTGACCCAGAATAAAAAACCCTCGGTCATGACAAAAGCCATGACAAAAGTATCCGCCTTGCAGCAGTGCCGGATTGTCTATGTAGGCGATCTTTCGGCTGGAGCCACCGGCGACATGCGGATGGTTTCTCTCCGCAGCCTCGGGTTTGATGTCGTCGCAATCAATTCTTCTATTGGGCGGGTGACCCCGCTGAGCCATCCCTTTTTATATGCCTCAATAAAACTTCGCCGGCCCCTGGATCCCAATCGGGTGAATCGCCAGATTCTTTCCCGTCTCAACGAGTGCGACATACTCTGGATCGACAAAGGCGTGTCGATTTGGCCCTCCACACTCAAGGCTGTGCGGGCAAGAGCACCTCGGGTGCGGATCATCGGCTACAGCCCCGATGACATGCTCAATCCAAACATGAGTTCGGCCTATTTCACCGCCACGCTGCCTTTGTATGATTCTTATTTGACAACCAAGTCGTACGGCGTCTCGGAACTCAAAGCCCTGGGATGCAGGCAAGTGCTGTTTGTCGAGAATGCCTACGACCCGCAGGCGCACAGGCCGATAGTCTCTGCCAAGAAAACCCCGCCTTTTTCCTGCGATCTGGGCTTCATTTTTCCGCACGGCGATGCCGATGCACTTTGCCAAAAGATCGTGGCGATGGCGAAACTGCTCGTCGGGCAGCGAGAGCAAATCCAACTGGCTTGCCGCGATCGAGCGGCAGACTATTGCGTCAATGCGGCCGCCGCCGGCATAGCAGTTGCCTGTAAACAGATTGCGAGCCGTCCTTGCACCGCCCCATGAGCATCCTCCATGTCACCCCGGTCTATGCCCCGGCGTGGCAGTACGGAGGCCCCATTCGATCAACACACGCCCTGACGACAGCCCTTGTCGCCGGAGGAAATAAAGTCACCGTTGTTACCACAAATATAGGGACTCCGGACGAAGGTGCACGGACCATTTCCTCTCAAGTGATCGATGGAGTGACGGTTGTCTATTGCCCAGCTCGAATCACCCCTCTGGGAATCATGTCCTCCTGCCTTGCCAGCACCGCCCAAACGGCTTCTGTCAACGCAAACATTGCCCATCTCACGGGAGTGTGGCAGCCCACGATGATTGGTGTGCAACGCATGCTCTTGAAGCAGCGAATGCCATACGTCGTATCGCCGCGGGGCGCTTTGAGCGCCTATTCCTTTGCACAAAGTCGCTGGAAAAAATGGCCCTATTATTACCTTTTTGAGCGCAGAATTGAGCACATGGCTTCGGTGCTTCACGCCACCGCTCCGATCGAGCGCGACGAATTACTGGCCCTCAATCTTGGAGTGCCCGTTTTCATCGCGGCAAATATCTGCGATTCTGCTCCGTGGTTTTACGATCCTGACGCAGCACAGCAGTGGCGACAATCTCATCAAATCCCTGCCAATGAATTTGTGATCATGCATGTGGGGAGGGTTCATCCTAAGAAAAACCTCGGCTTTCTTATCGATGTTGCCGCTTCGCTGAGGACCGATAGGCAATGGCGAATTGTTTTTGTCGGCCCGGTGGCGGCCCGCGAGAAACCATACTTGGCGCGATTAAAATCCCTTTTGCCGACTGAACGACTAACAGTCGTTTCCGGAACGGGTGAAAACAAAAGTCTTCGAGCCGCATATTCCGCCGCAGACGCTGTCGTTTTGCCAAGTCTCTCTGAAAACTTCGGCAACGCTGTGATTGAGGCGCTCTTGTGTAACGCTCCGGTATTATCGTCGCCGCACGTCGGTGCGAGCCTGATGACAGAGTCGATTGGAGGCACGACGATCCTGCCCCTGGAGAAGTCTTGCTGGAAAAAGGCGCTGGATCATCGTATTGGATTGGCTCAGAACGAGCGAGTTGAAAGCACAGTCCGAGAGACAATTGCAAGACTGTTTGCCCCTCAATCGATTGCCAGTCAATTTGAAGAGTTGTATGCATCGGTGCTGAGTCCTGCATCTGTTGCCGGTAGCTCATCGGCAATGACGCGATGACGATCGAAACCGCAGTTCCACGACCGCTGTCGGTGTGCCTCGATTTCTCGCCGAGTCACGGCGGAGTTTATCGCGCCGCGGTCGATCTTGCGCAGGCGGTGCATTCGCCAATCCTTTCCTTCAGCGATGGCACGGGCTCGCTGCCGCCTGAATCACTGCCTGTTCCGCTGAGTCTTGTGGATGTTCGTAAGGCCTCGCTTTGGCATCGCCACATCTCCCTGTCGAGCAAGGCAGTCGCATCTGCAGAGCAGGCCGCTGGGCGGCCTAAAGCCATCTTCTGCCATTCGTTGTTTCGATCTCATAATGCTTGGGTCCGCAGCTTTTCTAAAAAACGGGGCATTCCCTATCTGGCTCTCCCTCACGGTAGCCTTGATCCGTGGGTTTTTTCGCGTCGGCGAGTGGCTCGCGTGGCTTGGATGAAGGCTGTCGGAGAGCCCTATCTTCGCAATGCCTCGGCGATCGTCTATGCCACGCACGCCGAACAAATGAAGGCTGAGTCGGTGCTGGGATTCAAACCTCGCTCTGCCGTCATTCCTTGGCCGGTCGATGCGCCCTTCACGGCTCCGTCCGAAGCCCTGCGAGAAGATGCGCGGGGCCGGCTGGGCCTACCGAAAGATGGTCGCCTGTTGGTTTATTTGGGACGGTATCATTCGATGAAGCGACCGATTGAAACGGTCCAATTATTTTTACGGGCCAAACGCGACGACTGCATCCTTATTATGGCTGGATTCGATGGCGATCTCACAGCGGATCAACTTCGCCAGCAGTTTTCTGCGGCGATTCCGCGGTCGCTCCGGATCATGGGTCCGGTCTTCGGGGAAGATCGCCGCGACCTGCTGATGGTCGCCGATTGTTTTGTTTCATGGTCGCACCGCGAAAACTTCTGTTATGCGGCTGCCGAAGCCTTGGCCGCCGCCTGCCCGGTCATTTTATCCGTTGGTAATGATCTCTCCGGCGAACTTCGCAACTATGACTGCGGCTGGTTTCTCTCCGACGATGACCCAAACGCCCTCACCAACGCGTTTAGGCAATGCAGCGAGGCGCCGTACGCTCGTCTCAGGCAGATGGGCGAAGCCGGCAGAAATGCCGCCACTGATAAGCTCTCTCGGCCCCAATTCGCACAGTCGCTTCAGTCACTTCTCACAACACTCTAAACTTTCGAGCGCCAGCAAGTTCAGTTTTGGCCCCTTTAGCACCCATCACCGCGATCATCCTGACCCAGAACGAGGAGGGGCAACTTGCCCGCGCTATTGGTTCGCTTCAGTTCTGCAATCGAATCGTTGTGGTCGATTCAGGCAGCACTGATGCCACGGCGAGAGTTGCAACTGAGTGCGGCGCAGAGTTTGTTTTGCACATCCCCGCACCGCCATTTCGTATTTCAGAACAGCGAAACTGGGCGCTCGACAGCCTCTCGATTACAACCTCCTGGGTTTTGTTCCTCGATGCCGATGAAATGATACCCGAGCAACTTGCGGCACAACTTTCAGCCATTTCGATCAGTAGCCCCGCTGCGTTTGATGCCTACGAACTCACTCCTCGTTATCTCTTTTGGGGGAAATGGCTGCGACGCACACAAGGCTATCCAAATTGGCACCCGCGTTTTGTGCGACACGGATACGCGCGTTTTTCAGGTGGTGTTTGGGAACACTTTGATTCAACACGATCCATTGGACGGATTGATAACCCTTACGATCACTACGCCAACGCTAAGGGTTTGCGGGATTGGATTGACCGCCACTACCGCTATGCCTTATGGGATGCCGAACACATTGTGGAATTCATCGAATCGGGAAATCATAGCGCGATCGGAACGGAGCGAAAACGTTGGCTTCGAATCATTGCCGCCAGAGCATGGCCACTGCGCCCATTGGCGCGTTTTCTGCACATGTATATCTTTCGACTCGGATTTCTAGAGGGCTGGAAGGCCCTTAATTTCTGTCTGCTATACTTTTGCTACGAACTGATGATTGTCAATCTGATTGTGCAGATACGCCGCCAACGGCGGGGGCTTGATCTCTGACTTTGATGGAGTGCTCGCACGAACTGACGGCCTACTGGTTTTTAGAATGACAACAGTCATGCACTTCCAACGCCGCCCTGGTTCTCAGGGATTCAGCGTCGAGCGATACTATGCGGATGTCCGCTCGCATCTTCCGGCAGATATTCAGGTGAAGACCCGTGTGAATCGGTTCTTTTCCCAAGGGATTCTCCAGCGATTGTTCGATGCTTGGCTGGCAGCGTGGTGCCAGAAAGATGTCAATCATGTCCTCGGTGATGTGCATTACTTAACATACTTCATGCATCGCAGACGCACTGTGCTAACCATATTAGACTGCGTTACGCTCGAGCATTCGTCCGGAATCAAGCTCGCCCTCCTCTGGCTCTTCTGGTTTTGGTTGCCGGTAAAACGCTCTGTAGCCATCGTGACCATTTCGGAAGCAACTCGCAAGCAAGTGTTGCAATACACAGGCTGTGATCCGGAAAAGGTGCGAGTCATTTACTGCAATGTTTCCGATGAGTTTCAACCGCGTCCACAGCCGTTTAACGCCGCATGCCCAAGCATCCTGCACATTGGTATTTCGCGAAACAAAAATCTGGATCGCCACGCGGAGGCTTTGGCTGGCCTAAAGTGCCGGCTCGTTGTCGTCGGACAACTCTCTGACAAACAACACGCAGTCTTACAAAAACATCGCATCCAATACGAAAACTTCTGTTTTTTATCGCGGGAGGAAGTTGTCCGCCGGTACATCGAGTGCGATCTCTTGCTTTTTGCCTCTACTTATGAAGGCTTCGGTTTACCGATCGTTGAAGCCCAAAAAGTCGGGCGGCCCGTCGTGACTTCAAACGCATGGTCTATGCCGGAAGTAGCGGGAGACGCTGCTTGTCTGGTCGATCCTCTGGATGTGCAAAGCATTCGCAATGGCGTGTTACGCGTGATTTCCGATGCGGGCTATCGAGAGTCACTCGTCAGTCAAGGCTTTAAGAATGTCATTCGATTTTCGGCTTCGGTGATCGCGGAAGAACATGCCGCTCTCTACCGGGAAATAGCCGCCTCTTCAGATCGTAAGCCGCCCACTGCCACTCACCGTTCAACTCGATTTCGTAGGGAACCAGCCTCTGTAGGGGAGCGCTGATTGCAGCGAAAAATGGCGATCAAGACCGCACTTATTTTTGGCGTATCGGGACAAGATGGCGGGTATCTGGCCGAATTCTTGCTTGCCAAGGGCTATCGAGTTGTCGGAATCTCCCGCGACGCTGAGGTGGCAAGCTTCTCGCATCTGCGGCGTTTAGGCATATTCGACAATGTCGAACTCATTTCGGCAGCCACGAATGATTTTCGCAGCGTGCTGCAGGCCCTGGCGAAAACGGAGCCCGATGAAATCTACAATCTTGCCGGGCAGAGCTCTGTCGGCCTGTCGTTTCAGCAACCGGCTGAAACCATGGAAAGCATCAGCGGTGGAACTCTCAATCTGTTGGAAGCGATGCGCTTCTTAAACCGGTCGGTTAAGTTTTACAGCGCGGGTTCAACAGAATGTTTTGGGGATACGGGAAACGCCCCGGCCAATGAACACACGGCGTTTCGGCCACGCAGCCCCTATGCCGTGGCCAAATCGGCGGCATTCTGGCAGGTTGCGAATTACCGAGAAGCGTATGGAGTTTTTGCCTGCTCTGGGATTCTCGCCAATCATGAATCTCCACTGCGATCGCCACGATTTGTAACCCGTAAAATCACGGCTGCTGCGTGCCGGATAGCGTCTGGATCACCCGAACAATTGCACCTGGGCAACTTGGGGATTATTCGCGACTGGGGCTGGGCTCCTGAGTATGTCGATGCCATGTGGCGAATGCTGCAACAGCCGCAGGCGTGCGACTATGTGATTGGCACTGGGCAATCCCATACCCTTGAGGAATTCGTTGCCGGGGTCTTTACGAATCTAGGGCTTGACTGGAAAAACCATGTCGTGGTTTCGCCGGCGTTATTTCGACCAACGGATATCAGTGTCAGCCGAATTGATCCGAGCCTTGCACGGCATTCGCTTGAATGGAGCCCGCAGGTTGGCTTTTCTGAATTGATCCAGCGTCTTGTTGCGGCCGAATCGATCGATGCACAGGCCGGGCAAACATGCCGTTAGGCCACATCGTTTTTGTCTGCGATGTCTTTTATCCGAGCACGGAATCGACCGCACAGCTTTTCACGGAGCTGTTTCAGCAACTCGCCGGTGAGGGTCTGCGTGTGCATGTCATCACCAACCGGATCCCCGGGCTGAGCGAAAAAATGGCTGCCGCAAGGCCCCTCCACTCCAGCATTACAGTTCGTCGGGTCGGCCTGCCTATCGATGGGAGAGGCTCACTTCTCTTGCGGGCCGTTCGCTACGCTCTTTTTGCGTTGTCGGCCTCTGCCTGCCTTCTGCTCGTGAAAACAGATCGATTCTGGGGCAGCACCAATCCTCCATTCACCCCAATATGGCTGGCTTTCTTCGCGTGGTTACGGAGAAAGCCATTGGACATCTTTGTCCACGATGTGTATCCCGATGGATTGATCGCGATGGGGTATCTCAGCGATCGCTCTCTTCTCGCCCGGTTTTGGAAAATGCTTAACCGCTGCGCCTACAACACCGCAGAGAAAGTTGTCGTTCTTGGAAGAGACATGGCTGATCTCTTGCATCGCCAGTATCGTGTTTCGGCAGAGTCGATAGTCTTGTTTCCGAATTGGAGCCCATTTGATCAGGCCGCTCCGCTTCCGATTGAGCAGTCCTACCTTGCCGGAACGCTTGGGTGTGCGCAGTCGTTTGTAGTGCAGTATTCTGGGAACATGGGTCTCTGGCACGACATGGAAGCGATTCTCAGGGCAGCGTCGTTGCTGGCCGATTTGCCGACCGTAAAGTTTGTATTGATCGGCGGTGGCCGTCGTCACGCATCTGCCCAAAAACTTGCTGTCGAACTTGGACTCTTCAATATTACATGGCTCGATTTCCAACCTCGATCGTCTCTGGCCGATTCACTGGCCTGCTGCCATATCGCGCTGGTCTCTCAGCGAGAGGGCCTCGAGGGCATCGCCGTGCCCTGTAAACTCTACGGAGTCCTCGCCTCTGGGCGGGCAATCGTGGCTGCGGTGCCGGAAGGCAGCGAAGTGGCGCGCGTGGTTCGCGAAGAAAGCTGCGGGCTTGTTGTGATGCCAAGCGATCCTATGGCCATCGCAACCGCCATTCGCCGACTTGTGGCCGATCCAGAGATGCGACTGGAAATGTCGCGACGAGCGTTCAAGGCCTACGAGTCAAAATATTCGCTCGCCGTCACGACTGAACGGTTTTGGAAGCTCTGGGCCAAAGACCAGTAGTTGAAAACGATTTCTGATTCTATGAGCCGCGTGGTTTTGGGCAGCCCAACAGACGGCGTTGTTTCTCAGCGTTTTGTTTTCGTCAATCAGACTCCGAGCAAGCCGCTCTTGCAATTGGTCGCGGCTCTTTTTAGCCGAGGCCACGACATCACACTGATTTCCGGAGAGTGCAACTCGCAGGGTGTGCCTTCGGGCGTGAGCCAGATCAGACTCACGCCCTACGATTCCAGGTCGATTCCTAGGCGGCTTTTCTCGTGGATTGTCTTTTCATTTCGGGCGGCTATGTGTCTGGCAGCCACGCCAGCGGAAGCAACTGTCGTGGCCTATTCGAATCCGCCTTTCATGCCACACATGGCCGTTGTTGTGGCTGAATTGCGGCGATTTGTCGTCGTTGCCAGGATCCTCGATGTGTATCCGGATGTGTTGAGGGCTCTCCGACTTTGCGGCCTCGGAGTGCTTTGGCCGCTTCTGGCTGGATTGAACCGTCTGGCTTACGCACGCTGTGCTCTGCTGACGACGCTGGCACCCCGCATGGCGAGCTTGGTTGCCGAGTATTCAAAAGGCCAAAGTGTTGAAATAATTCCCGAATGGATCGGCCCATTCTCGGATGTACTTTCAACAGCCAGCCGTGCCGAACGCCGAACACAATTTGGTCTGCCTGTTGACAGTCTGTTAGTGCTGTTGAGCGGAAATCCCGGACTGACTCACGATCCTGGCGTTATTGCTCAGAGTGCGATCCTGCTTGAATCAGAGCCTGTTCATTTCGTGATTTGCGGGAACGACATTCCCAATGTGGCAGAGCGACTGAAGCGGCGCGACAATGTCACAATTCTGCCCCGTTTTGCCGATGGCCTTTATCGGCAGTTACTCGCTACCGCCGACATTGCAATTATTTCGCTTCGCGCTGGATCGGAGCAGGTGAGCTTTCCGTCGCGTCTGCTGGGCTATCTCGCTGCCGGCACGCCCATTGTCGCAATCACCAACATGCCATCTGATCTGGCCGATGTGGTTGTCGATCATTCCTGCGGGACTGTTGTGCCGGCTGGGAATCAAGAGCAACTCGCTGCTGTCATTCGCCAAGCGGTCTTACACCCTGAGTGGCTGGCAGATGCGAGCATGAACGCTTTAAAAGCCGCGGAGAGCTACTCGCAGACAAAATGGTTGCCCGTGTTTGTTGCCCAGCTAGAGAATGTCGGCAGACAGCATTGGCTCGGCAGATTCCAATCGATCGCAGCGCCTCTCAAGAGTGAAAGACAATCATGAAAATATGCGTGACTGGCGGGCATGGATTCATTGGCCGCGTCGCCTGCCAATGGCTCGTATCTGCTGGGCATGAAGTCGTGGTACTCGATAGCGCCAGGCCTACGCAGCCCCATCCTTGGACGACCGCCTCATTCTTGGGAGATGTGCGAGACAAGGAGATTTGCGTCGATGCGTTTCGCGGCTGTGATCGGGTGCTTCACCTGGCAGCGGCTCATCGGGATTTTGGGATCTCCGAAACTGAATATTTTGATGTCAACCAACGCGGCACGGCTGTCGTTTGCGAAGCGATGGTGATCACGGGCATTCGGGAGTTGTGTCTTTACTCGTCAGTGGCCGTCTACGGCAGCGCTGCCGATCCTCGGAGTGAGACTACGACTCCGAGTCCTCTGAGCCCATACGGCAAAAGCAAGCTTGCCGCTGAAATGGTCGCGGTGCAGTGGGCCCAAGGGAGCGACAATCGGCATTGCCTCATCATGAGGCCGACTGTTGTCTTTGGCCCAGAAAGCACGGCAAATATGTATTCGCTGATTCGCCAAATTCATCGCAAGCGATTTCTCCTGATCGGAAAAGGAAGCCATATCAAAAGCTTGGCGTATGTCGATAATGTTGTCGCAGCCACGATGTTTCTTTGGGGACTCAGTCACAATGCTTGCCCTGAGCCGCCGCTCGAGCGGCATGAAATATTCAACTATGCCGACAAGCCAGACTTATCCGTCGTTGGCATTGTCGATGCGATTTATCATGCACTGCATCGAACTCGTCCGACCATTTACATTCCTATGTGGTTTGGACTCGTGGTGGCTATTCCATTCGATCTGGCGATTGCCGTTACGGGGCGCAATCTGCCGATTTCGTCGTCGCGAATTCGAAAACTCGCGACTGCTACGGCGTTTAGTGCCGACAAAGTTCAGGCTGCAGGCTTTCAGGCCAACGTTACTTTAACGGATGGCATTGCCCAAATGGTGGAGTGGTATGGCACCGCAAAAAACGCTGCCATGACTGGCACCGATTCTGGCGGGTGACAGACGCCAAAGGGGCTTGAAGTCGAAGCACTTCTCCTGCTATGCCGCTCGATGGATTCTTGCCTCGAGGGTTCAGGGCCAGGTTCGCGCGGCGGTGGCTTTGCGTTGCTTTAAGTAACTGCCTAGAGCTATAAGCGCCATTGGCCGCGACCAGTGCATGCGGCCTGCCTGCGTCGCTTGGCTGTAATGCGCCCATGTTTTTCGAATGGATGACCCCGGAAAGATCGGGCAGTCAGCCAGCGCTTCGACAGACGCTTCACACTCGTCCCGCAGGGGGCCAAACATCCACGCCCCGATCGGCAGCGTAAAGCCCCGCTTGGGCCGCTTGAAAAGCTCCGGCGGCAATACTGAGACCGTCGCCTTGCGGAGCAGATACTTGGGCATGGAGTCTTTTGGAGATTTCATGCTGCCAGGCAAACTGCCCACATAATCGACCAGCCACCGCGCCAGAAATGGCACGCGGATCTCAAGGGAATGTGCCATGCTGTTGACATCGGCATCCCGCAGAATCGTGTTGGCCATATAGAAAAAACTCTCTGCCTGCGAGATTGCATGAAAGGAGTCTCGCCCAGATTCGACCAAGGGATCAAACGCAGCAGCCGAGTGAAAATCGGCCTTTAAGCCTAGCGCCACCGCCTCAAGGCCGAGCGTTTGCAACACCCCGTCACTCGTCACTCGACGCAAAGAGGATGCTAAATCCAAAACTGAAGCGCCATGCGAGACAAGATCGATCGCCTTGCTCCGTTTGCCCACAGGCAAAGCGGCAAAAGCCAGCTTGGCTGCCGCTCGCCGCAAACGCTGTGGCACAAAAGCCAGTGGAGCCAGCATCCTGGCCGCCTTGATAGCCGACTGAAATGTTGAATAACCCCCAAACAGTTCATCGGCTCCAAGCCCGGAAAGCGCGACCGTTGCTCCGCCGTCTTTCACCACGCCGCTGACGACATATGTGTTGAGGCCGTCAATGCTCGGCCGATCGGCTGCTTGCAGCCACTCGCGCCACTGCAGCATGATCCACTCGTCGTCAAGCACCGTCTGAGAATGCTGTGTGCCAAGCTCGCGGGCTGTCGAGGCGGCAGCGGAGAGTTCGTCTTCGCCCCGAGAGCTTTCAAAACCGACTGAAAATGTGCGCACCGGCACCAAATGGCTGCGGGCCATGGCGGCCAGCGTGGCGCTATCAATACCACCAGAAAGAAAGACCCCCATCGGCACATCTGCAACACATTGGTCCCGCACCGCAGCGTTGAGCTGCTGCTGGATTTTTCGCACTGCGACAGTCTCGTCGAACGGATCGATCAGAGCTGGGAATTTCCAGTAACGACGGGAAACGTGCGCGGATGCTGCGGAAACGCCGTCGGCGCTGATCCATTGCAGCGTGCCGGCTGGCAGCGAACGAATCTCGCGGTGGATGGTGTGTGGATCTTGTGGAGCCCCATAGGCCAAGTAACTGGCAACGCCAGCGGGATCGAGATCGTCAGAGACCAGTCTGGATGCTAAGACGGCGCGGATTTCGCTTGCAAAGACAAATGTCCGCTGCGTTTGAGCCACATAGAGCGGCTTGATGCCCAGCGGATCGCGGGCCAGCAAAATCCGTCGGCTCTTGGCCTGATAGAAAGCGAAGGCAAACATGCCTTCGAGTTGATCGATCGCCTCTTCGCCCCATGTTGAAAGAGCGTGGAGCAAGACTTCGGTATCGCCAGAACTGCGGACAGTGGCCCCAACCGATTCGAGTTTGGCTCGCAGCCAGCGGAAATTGTAGATCTCGCCGTTAAAGATCAGGCAGTCGCCAGTCTGCGGATGGATCATCGGCTGGTGGCCTGCTGCCGACAGATCCAGAATGGAGAGGCGGCGAAACCCGAAGCCGACCGTCGCACCGCCTGTTTCGCTATGAGAACCAAGCGAAAAAGATTCGTAGCCAGAGTCATCTGGCCCCCGGTGAACCATCGCCTGCATCATGTTTCTGACGGCAGGCTCCACCTGCCGCTGTTCAACGCTGATTACTCCGGCGATCCCACACATTCAACGCGATCCTGGCGACGACTGTAACTTTTGGTTAAATAATTCCCGAGCACCACAAGCGCTAGTGGCCGCGACCAGTGGATCGAACGGCTGTTCTGCTGGAAGGCCTGCCACGTGCGGCGAACCTCATTGTGATCCAAAAACGGCACAACTTCCAACCTCTCGATGGCGGCCTCGCAGGAATCGCGCATGTGGCCCCGCATCCAGTCGCCCATCGGCAGTGTAAAACCCGTTTTAGGGCGCTTGGAAATCTCTGAGCTGAGCACGTGGCGACAGGCTTTTCGCAACAGCAGCTTCGACGCGTGGCGGCCGTCCCACTTCACCTTTCCAGAAAGAGCAGAGACATAATTGACCAGCGGCAAATCCAGAAAAGGTACGCGCACTTCGAGTGAGTTTTGCATGCTCGTTGCATCAGTATCGCGAAGCAGCGTGTCGCCCATGTAGTGGCTAAGCTCCATGCGCGAGACGGTGTTGAAGGGATCGCCGTCCAGGAGCGGATCTATTCTGTCGGACCCTCGACCCAGGTAGTCGGCATCTAGCCCCACGCGACTGGCCGATAGCCCGAGAGACTCGATACGACGATTGGAGAGCGTACGACGCAGCGACAGACAAATGCCCGCTAGGCTCGGATCACCCCGAACAAGATCGACCAGCTTTTCCTTGACACCATGCCTGCGGCCACATCCTTCAATCCCCGTCGCCAGGAGGTTGCGCAAACCGGCTGGAAAAAGCCCGAGCATCTGCATGAATCTCTGGAATCGTTGGGCCCGCGGGAAGGTTTCATAGCCGCCAAATAATTCATCGGCTCCTAGGCCCGAGAGGCCAACCACAACCCCTTCGCGAGCCAATCGGTGGCTCACGACATATGTATTGAAGCCGTCAATGCTAGGGCTATCCATTCCCGATAGCCAGGCGTTCCATTTCTCGGGCATGCGAGCAGCGTCAAGCTCGATGCTTCTATGCTGGATGCCAAGCAAGCGGGCCGTGGCTTCTGCCAGAGGCACTTCATCTGCACCGTGAATCGAGCTGAAACCGACCGTGAAGGCCATCACCCGTGGCGTGTATTCACGAGCGATCGCGGCGATGATCGTGCTGTCGATGCCAGCAGAGAGAAACACGCCCACCGGAACATCAGCGACTAGATGCCTGATGACGCTATCATGCAAGAGTTGCTCGACTTTCTCCGAGGCCGTGATGCGATCATCGAACACTCGCTCTCGCTCGTCCGGAAGCTTCCAGTAGCATTTGGCGGGAGGCGGTGAGCGGCCCTCAATGATGCCTGCATCAATCCACTGCAGGCAGCCAGCCGGAAACGAGCGAATGTGATCAAAGACTGTGCGTGGCGATTGCACGGCCCCATACGCCAGCATCCCTGCAACACCAGCCATGTCGATATCCTCTGGCACGAGTCCCGACGCCAGAACAGCCCGCACTTCGCTGGCAAACACCAGTCGGTCGGGAAAAGCCGCCACATAGAGCGGCTTGATGCCCAGCGGATCGCGGGCCAGCAGGATCCTGCGGCTCTTGGCCTCGTAAAATGCCAAGGCAAACATTCCTTGCAGTTTTTCGATCGCCGCTTCGCCCCAAGCAGAAAGAGCGTGGAGGAGCACTTCCGAATCGCTCGAACCGCGAAAGACAACGCCTCGATTTTCAAGTTGGCTTTTGAGTGCGCGAAAGTTGTATATCTCGCCGTTAAAAATCAGGCAGTCGCCTGTAGCAGGATTGAACATCGGCTGATGGCCAGCCGGCGAAAGGTCGAGGATTGAAAGCCGGCGGAAACCGAAGCCGGCGAGGGCACCGCCATTTTCGCCCTCGCCCAGCGGGAGCTCTTCGTAGCCTTCGTCGTCTGGACCGCGATGCACCATCGCCCGCATCATAGACCGTGTTGCCGGTTTGATGTGTGATTGATTATCGCTGATAACTCCACAGATACCGCACATAGACAAACGCTGTTGTTCTTGTTGATTGTCGATACTAACAGCGGCGAATTTGCGTTGCTGTCGCGAAAAATCCCTTCTTAATTCGTAAGGCCCTGAGTAATTCAATATACCCGTAAACGAGGTGGCTGCTTAGAAACATCTGCTTGCGATTCAAGATAACAATGCAGGCCAGCCTGTATTTTTCGTAAGCCTTCACGGGCCGGTTTGATGCGGCGCGCCAAACTCCCTTGCTGCCGCTCCGGGCTTCAGAAGACTTGCGCCGTGACAATCGCCGAGCGTCAGCGGAGATTGTACGACTGCA
>Ga0209284_10001943_pt1 | contig 29787 bp, 29 predicted proteins | sample FRY03_FD_187211 | JGI IMG/M metagenome (GOLD analysis project Ga0209284, IMG submission 187211) | Freshwater microbial communities from Lake Fryxell liftoff mats and glacier meltwater in Antarctica - FRY-03 (SPAdes) (version 2) | ecosystem: Environmental > Aquatic > Freshwater > Ice > Glacier...
TTCTAGGGTTTCCGGTAAGTTATGACTTACCTCTACGCCTAGGGCGTCTATGTGTTTTGGCAGTAGGGTAGGTGGCCCACACACACGTACTTTTGCTCCTAGTTTTTGTAGGCAATATATGTTACTTAGTGCTACTCTGGAGTGTAGAATATCTCCTACTATAGCTATTTTTTTATTGGTTAGGTCTCCTAACTTTTCTTGTAAGGAATAAGCATCTAAAAGTGCTTGTGTAGGATGTTCGTGCGTACCATCACCTGCATTTATTATGTTAGCATCTATGTGACGAGCTAGGAACTGATGGGCCCCAGGTGCAGGATGCCTCATTACGACCATATCTACTTTCATAGCTAGTATATTGTTTACGGTGTCTATCAGTGTCTCTCCTTTTTTAACGGAAGATCCTGAGCTCGAAAAATTAACAATATCTGCAGATAATCGTTTTTCTGCTAGTTCAAAGGAAATTTTAGTTCGGGTACTATTTTCAAAAAAAATATTGGCAATAGTAACATCTCTGAGAGAAGGCACTTTTTTAATAGGTCTATTAATAACCTGCTTAAAGTTGTCAGTTGTTTTGAAAATAAGTTGAATATCAGCTGTAGTGATGTCCTTTATGCCGAGTAGATGTTGGGTAGAAAGTAATGACATTATTTATCGTTATCCGTTATTATCCATACTTTACATTGTTCGCTTGCCCATTCCACTTTTACATAATCATCCGTTCTTGAATCTATGTGCTCGCCTACGTAGTCTGGTTGTATGGGGACTTCTCGTTTATATTTTCTATTTATGAGGGTCAATAGGTCTATAGATGCTGGTCTTCCGTAGTCGTTTACTGCGTCTAGAGCTGCTCGTATAGACCTGCCTGTATAGAGCACATCATCTACTAGAATGATACGTTTCTTTTCTATTTCAAAATCTATGTTTACTTCATTTGGAATCAGAAGTTTACCGGATGTTCTAAAATCGTCCCTATGGAATGTAGTATCTAACTCTCCGTAAGTTGCCTTTATACCAAAGAGAGTGTCTAGTTTTTTTACTAGAGCTTTGCCTAGAGGAGTGCCTTTGGGTTGCAATGCCAGTATTGCAGTGTTTTCAAAATATCCGTGATCTTCTACTAGTTGATGACAAATTCTGGTAAGAATAAGCTCTACTTGCTCGTATTCTAGTATTATTCTTTTCATCTACGATTAAAGTTTAGTTTCTGCCATTTGTAGTATTTCTTCGTATTCAAATTCTTCTACTGGTCCTACTGACAGTCTACCCTGCTTTACCAAAGCCATATTAGTTAGATTTTCATTCGCTTTTATAGCTGCAAGGGTTACAGGTTTGTTAAGTGCTTTTATGGCTTGCACATCTACGACAACCCATTTATCATCTGTAGTGGTAGGATCTTGGTAGTGTTCTTTCACTACTCGTGTTATCCCTACTATTTCTTTTCCTACGTTACTATGATAGAACAAACAGATATCTCCTTTTTGCATGGCCTTCAAGTGTATGCGTGCTCCATAGCTTCTTACCCCGTCCCAAAATGTCGTACCATCAGTTACCATCTCATCCCAGCTATATTTGAAAGGTTCTGATTTTATTAGCCAGTAATTCATTGGCTTCAAAGCAACATATTTTTTTTCACTTTGTAGCTATGGTGGTAACAGAAACAATAAGGCAAAAAAAATCCCTCCACCAGCGGCGAAAGGATTTTTATCAGTTTTTATTTAAGCTTATTTGCTTAGTGCTTCTATAAGTTCAGCTTTTTTCAAAGAAGTATAACCTGTTATACCTTTTTCTTTTGCCATTGCTTTTAGTTGTGCTACTGTCATAGAACCTAAATCTTCAGATGCTGTTGCATCTTCTTTTTTAGCTTCAGCTTTAGGAGCGGCTTCTTTTTTAGGAGCTACTTCAGCTTTAGGAGCGGCCTCTTTTTTTGGAGCTACTTCAGCTTTAGGAGCTACTTCTTTTTTAGCCTTTTCTTTCTTAGGAGCTGCTTCCATTTGAGCTTTAAGATTAGCAAGTACATCTAACTCTCCCATTGTAGACTTTTCAGAGCCTTTGCTCATTTTGTCTACGTATTTAGAAGTATTGTTTGATTTACGCTTGGTATCTTTATCGCCATCCGTGTTTTGAGCTCTTTCTGCTTCTTTCCAGATATCTGTGTGCGAAACAAGGATACGCTTAGCATCTTTGTTAAACTCGATTACTCTTACAGAGACAGTCTCGTCCATTTGCACTTCAGTTTTATCTTCTTTCTTGATGTGTTTTTTAGGAGAGAATCCTTCTACACCATAAGGAAGAGTCAAAATAACACCTCTATCATTAATCTCAGATACCACACCTTCGTGCTCAGAACCTAACGTAAATACGCTTGAGAATGTATCCCAAGGATTTTCATCTATCTGTTTGTGACCTAAGCTTAATCTTCTGTTATCTCTGTCTATTTCTAATACTACTACCTCTAGTTCTTCACCTTTATTGGTAAATTCTGCTGGGTGCTTTATTTTCTTAGACCAAGATAAGTCAGATACGTGTACTAGTCCATCTACACCTTCTTCTAGCTCTACGAATAAACCGTAGTTTGTAAGGTTACGAACTGTACCAGAATGCTTAGAATCTACTGGATACTTAGACTCTATCTCATCCCAAGGATCAGATGTAAGTTGCTTAAGACCAAGAGATAATTTGTGCTCTTCTTTATCAATATCAAGTATTACTGCCTCTACTTCGTCACCCACTTTGATAAACTCAGATGGGTTACGTAAGTGCTGAGACCAAGACATTTCAGAAACGTGAACAAGACCTTCTACCCCTGGCTCTATTTCTACAAATGCACCGTAATCTGCTACAGTTACTACTTTACCTTTTATTCTTTCACCTTCTTTTAGCTCTTTCATGCTATCCCAAGGGTGAGCAGTAAGTTGTTTCATGCCAAGAGAAATGCGTTTTTTCTCGTTATCAAACTCTAGTACTGCAACTTGTATTTTTTGGTCAAGTTCTAACACATCCTCAGGGTGATTTATTCTACCCCAAGATATATCTGTAATGTGAAGAAGACCGTCTAAACCACCTAGGTCTACGAATACACCAAATGAGGTCATATTCTTAACAGTACCTTCTAATACTTGTCCTACCTCCATCTTAGAAATCATTTCCGCTTTTTGAGCTTCTATGTCATCCTCGATAAGTGCTTTGTGTGATATTACAACGTTTTTGTAAACCTCATTAATTTTCACAACCTTGAATTCCATAGTTTTACCTACGTACTGGTCGTAATCTCTAACTGGTTTCACGTCTATTTGAGATCCAGGTAAGAATGCATCCATACCCATCACGTCTACTACTAAACCTCCTTTAGTTCTAGATTGGATGTAACCTTTAACGATTTCACCGTTCTCCATAATTTTTTGGATTCTTTCCCAAGCACCTTCAGCTATTGCTTTCTTGCGAGAGAGTACTAGCTGACCTAGAGCGTTTTCTGTTTCATCAACATATACTTCTACTTCATCACCTACTTGGATGTCTGGAGTATCTCTAAATTCTGTCTTAGCAACTAAACCGTCTGATTTGAATCCTATGTCTATAACATAGTCATCTCCAGTTTCACTAACTATTTTACCAGTTACCAAAGTTTTTTCATCCACCTGCTTGATAGTGTTGGTATACACAGATTTCATCTCATCATTCTGAGAATCGTCATACGTACCAAAACCAGCTTTGTCCATAGACCAATCAAAGTCGTCTGGATTATGTACAGGTGTTTCAGAAGCTTGGTAATTGCTTGTAGCTTCAGTGTTTTCTACTGTTTCAGATGTAGTTTCTGTAGCTGCTTCAACTGTGGCATCCTTGGCCTCAGTAGCATCATTCAAGATTGGATCTTGATTTTCGTTTGTGTTATTGTTCAATGTGTCATGTCCTCCTTTGCGAAAAAATGAGTGCAAAAGTACCATTTTATTTTAAAAAAAGTGCTTCGTTGCCAATAAAACATAGCTACTTAGAACTTATTTCCTTTCTTTATGTTTCTACTATGTGCTCAAAATTGCTTTTTCTCCCATTTATAAATACAATTTGCCCGCGGGCCACCGGTTTCCTATGGATAAATATGACTTACTTCCACTGCAATTATTATATGAAGGAAGTATTACGAAAGATAACTTTTTTAATCCTGACCCTCTTTCTGATGAGCAGATAATAATGACGCACACTCCTGAGTATCTACATAAGCTAAATAATAACCTGCTGGACAGAAAGGAGCAGCGTGCCATTGGTTTTCCTATAAGACCTGAGCTGATTACCAGGGGAAAACATATAGCGAACGGAACACTGCAGTGTGCATACTATGCTATGCAGCATGGTGTGGCTATGAATATTGCCGGAGGTACACATCACGCTTACGCAGATAGGGGTGAGGGGTTTTGCATTTTCAATGATTTTGCGATTACAGCAAACATACTTTTAGCCGAGAAAAAGGTGAAGCAAATTCTAATAGTAGACTTAGATGTGCATCAAGGAAATGGGAGTGCCAAGATTTTTGAAAATGATTCTCGGGTATTTACTTTTAGTATGCACGGAGCTAAAAACTATCCGCTTCGCAAAGAGAAAAGCGACCTAGACATAGGCGTAGATGATGGTATCATAGATGCCGATTACTTGGCCTTACTCAGAAACCATTTGCCTAGACTTGTAGAGCAAGTACAGCCAGACTTGATTCTCTACTTAGCAGGTGTAGATATACTGAGTACGGATAAACTCGGTAGACTAGGTGTGACACGTGAGGGATGTAAACAGCGAGACCAGTTTGTATTCAATGAAGCTAAAAGAAATAATATACCTGTAGCGGTAAGTATGGGTGGCGGCTACTCTGAGCAGCTAAAAGATATCATAGAAGCACATGCCAATACTTTTAGAGTGGCACAAGAGATCTATTTTTAGCCTCTGCGTCTTTCTAATAATACCATCATCATCAGGCCTAGGATTACTCGCTCATCATCAGCACTCTCTAGATCCTCCAGTTTCTCTATCTCAAAGGAGCGACCAAAAAATGACTTTTGCTTGCTTAGTCGAGCTACCTTACGGCCATTCAGATTAGTAACCCCATACGTAGGGTTAAAGAAGTAGCCTGAGAATATGCCTACGAGTGGTATTTCGCACAGCAATCCGTCTATCACCTTTACCCATCCGTTTTCTTCTTCTATGGTAAACTGCTCTTTCTGCTGCTGATCTATGAGTAGGTACTTTGCCTTCCAGAGAGAACGCCATCCCTTGCGAGCTACCTTGCCTAGTTCTGTGCCATCAGCGTGTGTTATACTGTACGCAGCTGAGAAATCTATCCAGCGGTCTGCTTTTATTTTGTAGTTTATTTCTGTTTTGGTCTCATCTTCATATACCGTGATGTCTTCTTTTAGTTTAAAGAGTTTTTGAGATACATAAGCTATGGTGCGAGCATCGGCATCTGAAGCTACAAAGTCGTTTCGGAATGTAGAGATATTGAACTTAAGGTTTATTGGGAATTGGATGTTTTTCATTATTGGTGTAATAATAGCGATTTTACGGTGACCTATATTTTTGGGAGAATAAAAAGTGCTAAAATAGGATAGCACTTTTTGTGCCATTCGGCATTTCTATTCTCTACCAAAAAACTCAGTAGCATTTATGGATTTACTTTCGTGACGCATTAGATAAATCGTAATAGCTATAGTAGTTCCTATAAATAGGCACTCGTCTAGTGGGTTTTGGGTATATAAGGCTAATATAATGTTTATAGCCATGATGGATAAGCATACCGGTCTTGTGATTCTGTCTATTATGGATTTTATTTTTTTCATCTGTTTTTATTGTCCTTGACCTAGTGAGTATGCTTGTTTGCCATCAAAAGAATAGAGGTTTTCTGTCTTTACTATGTCTAGTCCATTGTTTTCTGCGTTTTGTAAAAGCTGCAGAATATCTGCTTTGCCAAATCCATCTCCAGACTTTGGCTGAAATCTACATCTCCAGTGGTCCGTACAGAAAGTTTCTTTAAATCCATTTGGCCATACTTTAATACCGCGATTGGTTATCATTATTAGCTTTACAGTATTAGTTTCTATCGTTTTCAGTTTCTCCGCTATTTCTTCAGGATTAGTGCCATTCCAGTGAGCAAAAAGATCTACTCCGTCCAGTTCCTTATTGGCAGGAGCTTTCTTTTGGTATTTAGGCAGTTTAAGTGCGGCTCTATTGCCGTGCACTATAGGATCAAATGAAGAAGGTTTGTTACCCAAATTAGAGATTACTGCCGCTGCAAATTCTTTGGTTCCTACTTTTTGCTTACTCGTTGTATCATCATAGATGTCGGCGGTATGTAGTCCTTGCTCTATTGTGGTAAGCCACGCATTATGTATTCTTTCTGCTACCATAGACTGACCGATGTGGTTTAGCATCATCAGTGAACCGTGTATTAGTGCAGATGGATTAGCTATATTTTTACCCGCTATGTCTGGAGCACTACCATGTATGGCCTCAAACATGGCACACTCTTCACCTATATTACTAGAGCCTGCCAAACCTACAGAGCCAGTGATTTGTGCAGCTATGTCTGAAATAATATCACCATACAGGTTAGCCATTACTACCACATCAAAGTGCTCAGGAGTATCTGCTACCTTAGCTGCTCCTATGTCTACGATCCAGTGTTCGTTTTCTATCTCTGGATACTCTGCAGCTATCTCATCAAACACTTGGTGAAATAAGCCGTCGGTTTGCTTCATAATATTATCCTTGGTAAAACAAGTCACCTTTTTACGCTTATACTGCTTGGCGTACTCAAAAGCGTAACGCACTATCTTTTCACAGCCAGGTCTGCTGATGAGCTTCAGACACTGCACTACCTCATCGGTCTGCTGGTGCTCTATACCTGCGTATAAATCTTCTTCATTTTCTCGGATGATGACCATATCCACTACTGGATGCTTTGTTTTGACAAAGGGATGGTAACTTTTACACGGACGCACATTCGCGTAGAGTCCTAAAAACTTACGGGTACTTACATTCAGACTTTTATATCCACCTCCCTGAGGTGTGGTGATAGGTGCTTTTAGAAATACTTTATTGTTCCTTATCTTATCCCACGAGTCGGGTGATATACCTGAGGTGTTACCTGATAGATATACTTTTTCTCCTATTGCGATCTCATCTATTTCCAGTTGAGCTCCTGCAGCTTGTAAGATTCTGAGCGTAGCATCCATTATTTCTGGTCCTATTCCATCTCCTTTTGCTACTGTGATTTTTGTCATTTGTTGTTGTTTCAAATTGTTGATACAAATGTGTCTAGTTACGTTCGTTTGTTTTTATTTATACTTATTATACTATCCATAACTAAAAGTTATAGATAGTATCTTGTGTTAAAGTTCCTTTAGTGCCAAACTCTATTAAAATAACAGCACCTTTGACAGCTCAATGGATTGGATATATTTTTTGAATCTAGCAGGAGTTTTTGTATTTGCCATTAGCGGTACGCTTATGGCTATAGATAACGATTTTGACGTGGTAGGAGCTGCCATCATAGGATTTATAACAGCCCTAGGTGGGGGTACTTTGCGGGATATACTTATAGGTGAGACACCCGTTGGGTGGATGCAGGACTCTGTGTCACTTTATGTGATAGTAGTGGCTGTGATCTGCTCTTATTTATTTAAAACGTCTATTCTTAAGCTCCGTAAAGGGATGTTTATTTTTGATACTATTGGTCTGGGGCTATTCACTATCCTTGGATTGCAGAAAACGCTTGAGCTGGGTCTTAGTCCCGTGATAGCAGTGATTATGGGTGTAGTCTCAGCGGTATTTGGTGGTGTCATACGTGATGTGCTGAGTAATGAAGTACCCCTTATCTTTAGAAGTGAAATCTATGCCAGTGCCTGTGTAGTAGGCGGATTGGTATTTTTAGCTTTTAATCGATTTAATGTACTCCTAGAGTGGAGTATGATAGTGGCCATGATTGTGGTTTTCCTTATTCGCTACTTTGCCGTGAAGCGTAAGTGGGTACTTAAGATAGCAAAGGGATAACGGCAGTCTGTCTAAAAACCGGCCTTAGCATCTATCATTTTTTGAATGAAGGGACTATTTTTTTTACTTTTAACTCTAGGCTTGAGCTTTGCGTATAATGTAATCCCGTGTACAGACAATAGCTTGCCAGATTGGTTCAGGGTAAGTTGATCAAAAGGGATAGGCCATATAAAGCTGCTGGACTTCTTACGGAAATGAACGATGATACCTTTGGGTCTTAGTTCAATATTACACTTGCGGTCATACTCTTGACTTTCGAAGTCTATTTGGAAATCTGGGCTTGATGTATAAATAATAAATGGCTCAGAACCGATGCTTCCATTCCTTAGTTTGTATAAAAATCCAAACCGTTTTCCGATGAGCTGGTCTACGGTCTGGTCTATTTTTATATCTGTACGTGTGACGTTATATATCATGTGCTGTATTAACGAATTCTATTTATAAACCTAACCTATGTATAACACGGACAGCATAATAATAGTTTGTGAGTTAATAGGGAGTTCAAGGTAGAAGAGAAAATACTCCTATTTAGTATGAGCTATATAAGAATTTCCACCGTAAGCACAAGGTATACAGTATGTCAGACAGTTACCGATAAAGACAAATATGCCAAAGTGTGGTGCCAGAAGACTATGTACACCGTATAGGTAGAACAGGAGCCAGTGGCCAAGCTATCTCGCTAGTAAGTACAGATGAAGAAGAATATGTGCGAGGCATAGAAAAGCTTCTTGGTATGCGACTAGAAGGTGCTGATATAGAATGTTTTGAGCCTACTCAAGGTCCTGTGGAAGGGGGCAATAAGCGTGTGCAAGACCAGGTAAAGAGAAATATTGATATTCAAAACTATCATTTGCAAAATCTTCATCAGTTAAGTTACTTTGAGGAATAGAGTCTGGATGAATATAGCCTCCCGTTTGTCTATTACACCGTAAATTACTTCAAACTAGCATCTATGCAAGCCAAATTAAAGGCTGTAGACGAGTGGCTCAGAAATAGACTGCGATACTGTATATGGCACCATTGGAAGAAACCCGAGAAGAAAAGGCGTAGCCTTATCCGACTGGGATTAAACCAAGGTCAAGCGTATGCGTGGAGCAGAACAAGAATGGGAGGATGGGCTACCGCCCAAAGCCCTATCTTAATCACCACCATAACAAAAGACAGACTTAAAAAGAGAGGGTATATTAGTATGCTAGAATACTTCCTCCAAGTGAAGTAGGATTAATGAACCGCCGAGTACCTGCCTGCCGGCAGGCAGGCGAGACCCGCTTGGCCTGTCCTGAGCTTGTCGAAGGGTACGGTGGTGTGAGAGGCCCTCCCTGCTATTTAGTTAGCGGGGCGGTCTACTCGATTATGCCCTTTTTTCTTTTTTTTAATGTTAACAAAGACATACTCTTTTGCATTTTTCTTGCAAATGTGTATGGCTTTATGCGTTGGTTTTATTATTCAGTTCTATTTTTTCAAATGTAGTTGTTGTCGGTAAATATTTCCGAAATAACTCTTTGTTCGTTTTGTCATTCTTGTCGAATAGGATTTTTATTTTTAATTCCTCTTTTTGTTTACCATTATAGTTGAAGCCTTTTTCAAGTAGCACTTCATAATAATACTCTGTTTTTGAGTTTTCTTTTCCTGATATTTTCGATTTGTGCTTTAGTTTTATTTCTTTGATTTTTCCGCTATGCCCTGTGAAAATTATTGGTTTTCCTCTTCCTCCTTGATAAAGAAATAATTGTTTAGCATCTAAAATTTCAGTTGGGAAATCTTGAACGAAATTATCCTGTTCAATTGCATGAAAATAGAATTTGTCTGTATTTTCCAGATTAGTAATGTCTTTTTTACGGCAAAAACCTAAAGCCACTTTCTCTATCGGTTTTGGTTCTGATTTTAAATAATTTACAAACTCTTTTTGAGTATTAAAACCGTTTATTTTTTTTCTATATAATTCAGCAGTTTGCTCGTTTTCAATTTCTAATTTCCTGTTTTTACTAATTTCTAAAAATTCTGTTTCTTGGTCAATTCCTAAAAATCGCCTGTTCGATAGATTAGCTGCAATTCCTGTTGTACTACTTCCTGCAAACGGATCTAAAATCCAAGCATTTGGTTTGGTAGATGCCATTATTATTCTTGTCAGTACAGATAAAGGTTTTTGTGTTGGGTGTTTTTTACAAGATTTTTCCCAAGGAGCAATTGCTGGTAATTTCCAAACGTCTTGCATTTGTTTATCCTCATTCAATTGCTTCATTAACTCATAATTATAGTAATGTGGAACTTTTTTAGATTTCCTTGCCCAAATTATTTGTTCTGTTGAAAAGGTGAAATAACGACACGAAAAATTTGGAGGTGGATTTGTCTTTTGCCAAGTAATAATATTTAATATTTTAAAATCTAATTCTGTTAATAGTTGACCGATACTAAAAATATTGTGCATTGTACCACTTATCCAAATGGTGGCATCATCTTTCATTTTTTCACGCACTTCTTTTAACCATTTTCGGTTAAAATCATTTACGTATTTGTAATCTTTTGACGTATCCCACTTTCCTTTATTTACAGAAACTATTTGACCGCTTTGTATAGATAAACCACCATTTGATAAAAAATAGGGAGGATCAGCAAAAACCATATCAAATTTATGATTGATTTTTGGCAATAAATCCATTGTATCTCCTTTGAGAAGGTAGAATTTTTAGCCTTAAACTAAATCTCCAGAATAAAATGCTATAACTTTCTGATGGACTTCATTGATTATCTTTGAATTAATCTCTAATTCATCTAAATATTCTCGATTGACTACACATTGCGAAGAACCAGCATCTAAAGATATTAGTGTAGATGATTTTTTATCAACACCTAATTTCAATAATTCATTTTCTAATATTTCTCTTGGGTCTTTCATTTTTTCAGTCTTTTTATTTCACTATCAAAGTCAGATAAAAATTTCTCATCTTGTATTACTCTATATTTCTCATATTCTTTAGCAGAAATTTCTAATGCTTTTTGATGAGATATTTTACCTGCATTATTCAATATTTCATATCTGTTAATTTTAAGAAAACTATCTAATATTTCAGTCCATTCATTCATTTTAACTGGAATATTTCGTTCTGCTTGAAGTTCAGCAAAATTCAAGTACAATTCCACTAATCTATTTAGTTCTGAAACCTCTTTTTCTGATAGATAATTTTTAGCAATGGAAATATCTGATTTTAAAATTTTCCCTTTAGGTAATTTTTTCCAAGTGGTCAATCCCATATTATCTTTCTTGGCATCAGAACGGTTTACTATAATTTCACTTGCCGTATTTCCTGTAATTGCCCAATGCAATTTATTTTGTACGGTTTTATAAAATGTAAGTGTAGTTTCTGCTTTGGGATTGTAATCAATACTGCATTGAGCATAAATATCTGTTATTTTTTGATAAAAGCGTCTTTCAGATGCTCGTATTTCTCTAATTCTTTCGAGTAATTCATCAAAATAATCTTTTCCAAAAACTTGATTACCTTGTTTTAATCTTTCATCATCTAAAACAAAGCCTTTAATAATAAATTCTTTCAATGTTTTTGTAGCCCAAATTCTAAACTGTGTTGCTTGTTTTGAATTTACTCGATAACCGACAGAAATTATTGCATCAAGATTATAGAAATCAGTATTTCTATTTACGTTACGATTTCCTTCTTTTTGAACTACTCGAATTTTTCGAGTAGTTGAACTCTCCTCTAATTCTTCAGATTTATATATTTCTTTAAGGTGATAGGTAATCGTGTGGCTTTCAACTCCAAATAACTCCCCAATAGATTTTTGAGTTAGCCAAATTGTTTCGTTTTCTAGAAAGACATTAACCTTTACATCTCCCAAATTAGAAGTATATAGAATGAAATTAGATGAGTTATCTAATGATTTATTCATCTATTTAGAATTTTTAAAACTTTCAATTGCACTTTCAATATTTTCAAAAGCTAGTTCTATCAATTCTTCTACAGACATTTCTACAAGCGTATCCTCAGCTTTTTTTAGAATATAGTTTTTAAATTCAGAATTTTCAATGTCTATTGAATATTTTGAACTGTACAAATAAGGCTTTATTTCAGTATCTACATGCTCTTCGGCTGTTAAAATGATTTCTTCATTTTTGTACTTATTCTTAATGATGTTGTAAGCTTCATCATAATTATTGGCTTCAACCTCTTGAATAACTTGAAGTGTTTCTGTGATTTCTATTTCAAATGTTTTCATAATATGATTTTCTTGTAGGTTCCTCTTGTTTTAAACTCAATTAATCCCTTATCTCTCAAAAGTTGTAATTGTTGTCTTATTTTGTCTTTGATAAAATTATTATCTGGATATTTTTCTTTTAAATGATTTTCAAATGAATATATCTCTTTAAGAGAAAATGAGTCTTTTTTAATTGCATCAACACAATTCATCACATCCAAAATCCAACCTTTACTTTCTCCTTTTTTTAATTTTAAAAACTCTGTTCCTTTCCATTTGTTACAAACCCTTTCTTTTGAAATTATTTCTGAATTTTTAATAAGAAAAATTCTTCCATTTTCTGGAACTCTTGTTAAATCAATATTGCAACCAATCCATCCTGCTCTTCTTGCGTTTTCACTTAATGGCTTTCGTTTTTCAATTATATCAGGTATAAAATAATGTTTTGGGATAATAATAAAATTGTTGACTTCCCATTTTATCTTATCATAAGTAAGAAAAAAGAAATTTGGATTTTCATTAGAATTTATTCTGTCAATCATTGTAGTGTATGCACCATCAACAATTTTATTACCAACCTTAATTCCGTTTTTACTTTTTAGCTCATACTGTTCTGAACAAGTATTACAATAAAAATCAGCAACTGGTTTGTTATTTTCAAATTCGTTTAAATGACTTTCACCACAATTAGGGCAATAACTATTGGTTTTAACCCAATCTTCAGTTAAAACTCTTGCAATTTGAGAGTTACTTGTATAATTACTTGCTTTATTTGTATTGAAATTTAAGTTCATTTACGCAACGTTTGCATAAGGGATAGAAGCAATTGTTTGAACTCCTTTTTCTTTTTTTTCAAAAGAAAAAGAGTGAGTGCGGATAGCCCGACCCTTTAGGGTTATGCCCAAATCATCAAAAAAGTTATTATTGGGGTCTTTTCCTTTCACATCCGAATTGCTTAAAATCCATTGGTGATTTTGTTCGTTTAAAGTGTCGCAAAATTCTTTTAATCTTATTTGTTCTGCATCATTAAACTCATCTTTAGCATAAGAATTAAAACTTGAAGTTTCACTTAATGGTTTGTATGGAGGATCAAAATAGAAAAAAGTGTTTTCTCTCGTGTGTTGTAATGTTTCAGAATAATCTCCGTTCAAGATTTCTACTCTTTGTAAAATTTCTGAAACTGCTAATAAGTTTTCTGGATTGCAGATTAATGGTTTTTTGTAACTACCAATGGGTACGTTAAATTCATTTTTACGATTTACTCGAAAAAGTCCGTTAAAACAAGTTCTATTTAAAAAAATGAATAAAGCACTTTGTGTTGTTTGATCAGAATTTCGAGTATTAAACAGCGTTCTTTTGTCGTAATAGTATTCTTTTTTCTGTTCTTGATTGTCGGCAATATTGTAATATTCATTTTGCCACTCGGCAAGTGTAATTATGAGGTTCTCTACATCATTTTTTATGGTGTCATAACAATTTGTTAAGTCCGTATTTATGTCATTAATTATTGCTCTTTCCAAATTTGGAAATTGTTCAAGCATCCAAAATAAAACAGCTCCACTTCCAACAAAAGGTTCAATAAAAGTAAAATTTTCAGTTTGTATGTTGTTGGGGAGTTGCTCTTTGATTTGATCAATCAGTTGAGTTTTTCCACCAGCCCATTTTAAAAAAGGTTTTGCTCTCATAAATTATACTTTTAATTTTTTTAGTGCTTTTTTCATTCCTTTCACAGCAAAAGGTTCATTTTCTACTGTATTTAGTACTTTGTCACAAACCCAAAGTGTCAAAAAATCCTCTTGGGAAGAATTATAAAATTCAGCAAGTTTTATCACTTGGTTTCTGTTCAAGTTTCTTTCTCCTCTTTCAATTTTACTGATCATTGCAGTATCAATTTCAAGATAAGAAGCAACTTGTCTTAATAAAATACTTTTACTTTCTCTTATTTTCCTAAGTTCTTGTCCTAATGTTTTCATTGTCCTTTGAATGACTTGTCAAGTTTTGTCAAATATACAATTGTTTTTCTATTTTCAGAGAAGCGTTGGAAAAGTTTTACTCTTTTATTTTTTTGTGTGGGATTTTGTGTGTTGGAAAAAAATAAATGTGTAAAATGTGTGGTTGCATTTTTTAATTGGGCATAACATTAGTATAGACGCAACTCACCACAAAACATGCGTCCCCGCCTGCTGCGGCCAGGTATTTTCACTATCTACGCAACTTTGAATTAGTTCATTGATATAGTTAAAAAGCAGTATTAGGTGAGTGGGTAAGTTTATTCTCATATCGTGTTTCCAAAAATATGCTTTTCTTACAATAAATCCAAAGGACTTTTAATAGTCTTCCTCCTTCACTAGATCTCGGCGGACACGTTTTATTTATACTGCACTTTTTAGTCTTTGGGCTTTCGTACTATAGGGCACTCTGTATCCTCCAAAGGCTGTATGCTCGCCGAAGGGGAAAAGTTATATGATAGGAGCAGATGCTTGGCAAATTTTAAGATGTACTGATAAGGTCTAGAGGATACTAGTGTTGGCTGATTGCCCTGCTCTGAAATAATTTTCATATATGGAATTCATTTTTTCTGTGCCATCACTTATGCGGGTTACTTTATCCCATAGGGCGTTTGGCAGCAATGGTCTAAGTGGTTGTTCTAGCTTTGTGATATTACCAAATACTTTATTTATTTTCTTATCCCATACTTTGTGATAGGTGACCAAATCATCTGGATATACAACCTTGCGTGGTGTGCCTTCATCAATTCCTTGAAAGGGTTCTGAAATATTTAAATAGCCATAGTCATCTGTAAGTTGCTCGCCAGGTTGTATGTCTCTTATGGCTATCTCAAAATCATATGCTGTGGTAAGGCAGTTTGCCTTGAAACTATGATTGACAAATCGTCCATTGTCCCAACATAGAATAAAATTCCCTCTGTTATTTCTGAAGGAGTAGGTATCTAGTATGTTTTGGTAAATAGGCTCCATGGATTGCAATGCTGCGGGAGTAAATTCTCGATCAAACTTATCTAAGACCCAGGTGATAGTTCCTGCAGGTATAAATGCTGTTGCAACCACTCCATAGCCTACTGTTTCGCTAATGTGTTGAACTTCAGTTTTAGGGTGTATCATGTTTTTTAGACCAAGATTTTATTCAAACGAATGTACTATAAAAGCATTCTATTTCTAATGTCATTTTATGGGGTATTTCTAAAGAATTATATCATTATTTCGTTGGCAGCATTTAACGATAAATCGAATGTATACATTCCTTTCTCTTTCCGAAAAAAAGCACACTTTTGCCCCTATGCACAAAAAACTCATTGCAATCGCATTTTTAATTAGCATTTCTATAAGCACTATGGCCATTAACTACACCGTAAGTTTTGATAAAGTAAAGTCTCATTACGTTACTGTAGATATCACCTTTGATGCGTCAGGCAAGGATTTTGTAGCCTTTAAAGTACCTGTATGGACACCTGGAAGTTATAAAGTGCGTGAGTTTAGTAATGCATTTGAAAATGTGACAGCGGGTGATTTAGCCATAGAAAGAAAAGACAAAAACACGTGGCGTATAGCTACCAAAGGAGCAGGTGAGGTAAAATTGAGCTATGATGTATATGCATTTACCATAAGCGTACGCCAGAGCTATGCAGATGAAAATTATGCATTCTTACACGGCGTATCTTCTTTTGGCTACTTAGAAGGATATGAGAAAGAGCAAATAGTACTTACCATACAACCGTATGAAGGATGGAAGAACGTAGAAGTAGCACTGCCACAGACCAAAGCAGCTGGATGGGTATTCACTTGTGATAATTATGATCTACTAGCAGATTCACCTATAGCCTTAGGTAACTTTGATAAGACGAGCTATACCAGTGGTAAAGTACCACATACTGTAGTAATGATAGGAGAGGGTAACTATGACCTGGAGACTGTTAAAGAAGATTTCAAAAAAATAAGCGATAGCCAAATAGCGATGATGGGTGACCATCCGAGTGATAGGTATACGCACTTTGTGTACAATGTGGGCAGTGGTGGCGGCGGTCTAGAGCACCTCAATAGCCAGACAAGTATGATGAGGAGATGGAATTATTCTAATCCTGTTGCTTATCGTAGTTTTCTGGGTCTTATAGCACACGAGTACTTTCACCTGTGGAATGTAAAAAGAGTACGTCCTATTCAGCTAGGACCTTTCGATTATGATAAGGAAGTATATACAGATATGCTCTGGATAGCAGAGGGAATCACCAGTTACTATGATGATAAGACCCTACACCGAATGGGCCTGTTTAGCGATGAAGAGTATCTCGGGATTATAGCTAACCAAATAAATAGCCTGGAAAACAGTCCAGGGAAGGACATTATGAGCTTAGCACACAGTAGTATGCTGGCGTGGGTAAAAGCGTATCTGCCTACGGAAGAGAGTATGAATACTACGGTGAGTTACTATAATAAAGGTATGATAGCTGCAGCTCTGCTAGACTTAGAGATACGTGCCAATAGTGAAAAGAGCCTAGATGATGTGATGACGACATTATATAATGACTTTTACAAAAAACGGGGTAGAGGATTTACCCACGAGGAGTTTATAGCTGTATGCACAGATATGGCAGGTAAAGATATGAAGCCATTTTTTGATGATGTAATATTCAGTACTAAGCCGCTAGATTATCAGCGTATTTTTAGCGTATACGGACTCAGTATAGAGGATGAAAATGCAGACAAAACTGTAGCTTGGAGTGGAGTGGTGAGTAGTCACGGTAATGGTAAAACTACGATTAGTAATATATACAGCAACAGTCCTGCGGTAGATGCAGGGCTAAGTGTGAATGATGAGATAATAGCCATAAATGGATGGAGAGTAGAGAATAAAGTTGAAGATAAAGATGCTAATCATGGTGTGAATGAAGGAGTAGAAATAACCTATGCTAGAGATGGAAGAATATATACTACTAAGCTCACCTATGCTAAAAGTACTCAGGTGGCCTATAAGTTAACCAAAACAGACTCGGAAAACGAGCTGCAGAAGGCGTGGCTAAAGAAATAGTCTATATATTAAAACTGCTCAAACCACTGAAACTTATCGTGGAGAATGGTATCTTTTTCTTCTTTTAAATAGTTTAAAAAGGCCGTCTGTGCGGCACTAAATTTCTTATTTTTCAGCCATATAAGATGCCAATTTGTGATGACAGGTAGTCCATTCACTGGCATTATTTTTACATCCCCACTTTGCAAAGCATTTTTGAGCCCTATAAGGGGCATGATGCTATACCCTAGACCTGCCAATACTGCCTGTTTTACAGCTTCATTAGACGTAAGCTGCAGCTGCTTGCCTATACTTACCTTCTTCTCCTTGAGTACACTCTCCATAATTTGGCGAGTAGCGGAGCCTTTCTCTCTAAAAATAAAGGTGTGACTACTACCTAGTTCATTATTGAGTTTAGTAATTGTAGGCATATTCTTACCCCCTATTAGATGGAGCTTATTCGGCATGAGTTCTATTTTCTCAATTTGTAAGTTTTCTGGTAAGGTAGAAACCATAGCAAAATCAATCTCATTTTTTTCTAAGCTATCTACTACAGCTAATTTATTGGTTACGTCCATTTTTAGATCTACGCCAGGGTGGATCCTGAGAAAGTCAGAAAGTAAATAAGGCATGACATACTTAGCAGTGGATACCACAGATATTTTCAGTGTACCCCAGAGCTCGCCTTTGTGCTCTTTGGATTTGTTTTTGAGTTGCTGAGCCTCCTGCATAGTGGCACGGCATACGGCAGCTATTTCTAGGCCAAAGTCTGTGAGATGCAGTTTTCTGCCTATTACTTCATATAGAGGGTTATCAAAAAAATCCTGAAATTTTTTGAGCTGCACGCTAACTGCTGGTTGTGATATGTGCAGTATCTCTGCTGCTTTGGTGATGCTCTGAGTCTCAGACACGGTACTGAATATTCTAAGCTGCTGAAAAGTGTAATCCATAACTATTAGTTATGTCAAACATAAGATATATAAATGATAATAATCCAATCATTGCTCTGTTGTTTGCACCATCAAAAAAAGATACACAATGAAAAATATAAAAAACATCAGCCAGATAGCAGTAAATGAAGTAAAATCTGCAGAGCAAATAAAATTCATAGATGGTACTTTTAATACAGAGGATGCATCAGAGATTCTATTGGCAGTACTCAATGATAAGATTAACTTTCATTCTTCTTTACTATTTAGTAATATGGAGCGTTTTGGCGTAGATGCAAGTAATAGCAAGCTAAGAATCAAAGAACTAAGAGCGGACAAAGAGCGTGTGATAGCACTGATGAAAGAGGCTAAGGAGTCTGGAGCTTTAGTCAAAGTAGGAAGCACCATAAGTATTCAGCTAACCAGTAAATAGTAAGGCAGTATTCCTACTCTCAAGAACTACGTAAACAGCAGTATATTTTTACAGATATAAGAATTTATATTTTGGATATTCATTTACTGTTAGACAATCTAACCAATCCAGCACTTCTTTTCTTCTTTCTAGGCATCATAGCAGTAAGACTCAAGAGTGATTTAGAAATACCAGCTAATTCTTCCAAGTTTATTTCTCTGTACCTTTTGTTTTCTATTGGGTTCAAGGGAGGACAGGAACTGGCACATAGTCCCTTAGATTTGAATTTACTTTGGTCTTTGGTCTTTGGGATATTGCTTGCAGCGATTATACCCGTGTATACCTTTTTCATACTCAAAAAGCGATTTAATATATACAATGCCAGTGCAGTAGCAGCGGCTTATGGCTCAGTAAGTGCAGTGACTTTTGTTACTGCCATATCTTTTCTGGAGTTACAGAATATACCTTTTGATGGGCATATGGTGGCTGTAATGGCACTTATGGAAGCACCTAGTATAATAGTGGGAGTATTCCTGTTATCTGTTTGTAAAGAGGACAAGAGCAAGGTGAATTATGGAGGGATACTGAAGCACGCCTTTACGAATGGCAGCGTTTTACTTATTCTGGGCTGTTTGCTCATCGGTTTCGTGGCCAGCGAAAAGCAAGCTGCAGGTATCAAACCATTTACTACTGATATTTTTAAAGGATTTTTAGCTATATTTTTACTAGATATGGGTATATCTAGCGGTAAGAAGTTGCAGTCGTTTTTCAAAAAAGGGTGGTTCCCCTTTGCTTTTGCTATAGTAATACCAGCTATCAATGGTGTTTTGGTAGCCATCATGAGCCAATGGGTCACACCAGACGTGGGCAATAGATTCATCTATGCTATCTTAGCAGCGAGTGCTTCCTATATCGCAGTACCTGCGGCTATGCAGTTGGTCAATCCTAAGTCTAATCCTAGTCTTTACTTGCCTATGGCACTGGGGATTACCTTTCCTTTTAATATTACACTGGGTATGCCACTCTATATGGCTGTGATTATGGCAACGGGATGATAGTTTCCTTTCCTACTATTATACTAGTAACTTACTTAAGGGATGAGTTTGGAACTACTCACTTCTTATTAAGCACACAACTCTTGTAACCGTTGATTACCTTTTGATAACTATTTAGTACTCCATATCGACTATTCACTAGCATCTAAACTACATTTGCCGAAACCTATACGAACGTGTCAGTAATCAATTCTCAAAAAGCTTATTTAGTACTGCAAGACGGTACTGTTTTCGAAGGAAATGCCATCGGTAAAATCGGAACAACCACAGGTGAAATAGCCTTCAATACGGGCATGACGGGGTACCAAGAGGTATTCACCGATCCTTCTTACTTTGGACAGATAGTAGTCATGACTATGGATCACATAGGAAACTACGGTGCAGCGGATAAAGATGCTGAGTCAGCCTCTATCAAGATATCTGGTCTAGTATGTAAGAACTACTCACCTATGCATAGCCGTACTCTGGCAGATGGTAGCTTGAATGATTATTTTATCGAAAATGGTTTTACAGGAATAAGCGATGTAGATACCCGTGAGATAGTGAAGCACATACGTGATGCAGGTGCTATGAATGCCATCATAAGTTCGGAAATACTAGATGTAGAGGAACTAAAGAAAAGAGTAAAGGAAGTGCCAAGTATGGAAGGTCTGGAGCTAAGTTCTAAAGTATGGAGTAAAGAATCGTATGAGGTGAATGAAACGGGGACTAAGAAAGTAGCATTACTAGATTTAGGTTCTAAGAAAAATATTATCGATTGCCTCACGGAAAGAGGTTGTCACGTGAAAGTATTTCCAGGAGATACGAGCTATGCAGATATGAAAGCGTGGAATCCAGATGGTTTTATGATAAGTAATGGGCCAGGTGACCCTGCTGCTATGCCGTACGCAGTAAAAACAATACAAGAAATACTAGAGGCCAATGATAAAATGTTTGGCATTTGCTTAGGTAGCCAGATACTAGCTCAAGCGGTAGGTATGAAAACATTTAAGCTTCAGAAAGGGCACAGAGGTCAAAACCATCCTGTACAAAATCTACTGACAGGTAAAAGTGAAATGACTTCTCAAAATCACGGTTTTGCTATAAACCCAGAGAGCAATACTGGTAATGCTGAGATAACGCACATTAACCTAAATGATAATACAGTAGAAGGTATCAGAGTAAAAGGTAAGAATGCTTTTGCGGTGCAGTATCACCCAGAGGCTAGCCCAGGGCCACACGATAGTCGTTATCTGTTTGATGACTTTGTGGCCATGATGGGGTGATTTTAGTAAGATTAATTTTCTCGGTTTCGAGATTATCTTTTATTGCACAACTTAAATAAAGAGATTAGTATTGTAGCTTATTGTAAAAAGTACTTTAAGTAGGTAATTGTTTTTTAAAAACTAGAATTCAAATTCATTAAATAGAACAAAAAATCATGAGCGAAATATCACACATACACGCAAGGCAAATCTTAGACAGTAGAGGTAATCCTACCATAGAGGTAGATGTATTCACTGAAGGCGGGGCTTTTGGTAGAGCTGCAGTACCTAGCGGTGCTAGTACCGGTGTACACGAAGCAGTAGAGCTGAGAGACGGAGATATGGATAATTACCTGGGTAAAAGCGTAATGAAAGCAGTTACCAATGTGAATACGGATATATACGATGAGATAGTAGGTGAGGACGTTTTTGAGCAGGTGCATATAGATCACAAGATGATCCTTATGGACGGCACGGAGAATAAAAGTAATTTAGGTGCCAATGCTATGCTAGCAGTAAGTCTTGCTTGTGCTCATGCAGCAGCAGAAGAAAGCGGTCAGCCACTATACAGATACCTTGGAGGGGTGAATGCGAATGTATTACCCATCCCAATGATGAATATTATCAATGGCGGAAGTCACGCAGATAATTCTATCGATTTTCAGGAGTTTATGATTATGCCTACAGGAGCAGATACCTTTTCTGAAGCATTGAAAATGGGAGTGGAAACATTTCATCACCTCAAGAAGGTACTAAGCAAAAAAGGATATAGCACAAACGTAGGAGACGAAGGAGGATTTGCACCCAATATTAAGTCTAACGAAGAAGCAATAGAAACAGTATTAGAAGCAATAGAAGCTGCAGGTTTCAAACCAGGTGAAGACATACACATCGCTATGGATGCTGCTACTTCTGAGTTTTATGATAAGAAAACAGGGCTATATACTTTTAGCAAGTCAGACGGAAGAAAACTGACTAGCGAAGAAATGGCACAGTACTGGGCAGACTGGAGTGCTAAGTACCCAATACTAAGTATAGAAGACGGACTAGACGAGGATGACTGGACAGGATGGAAATCGCTTACAGATAAAATAGGGGATAAAGTACAGCTGGTAGGAGACGATTTATTCGTGACTAATGTAAAAAGACTACAAAGAGGAATAGATGAAGGAATAGCAAACTCTATATTAGTAAAAGTAAACCAAATAGGTACACTTACTGAGACGATAGATGCTATAAACTTAGCAACTCAAAATAGCTATACCAACATCATCTCTCACAGAAGTGGTGAGACGGAGGATAGCACTATTGCAGACCTTGCAGTAGCTATGAATAGCGGATTGATAAAAACAGGTTCGGCATCACGAAGCGATAGAATGGCGAAGTACAATCAGCTACTCAGAATAGAAGAAGAACTAGGCCACACTGCAAAATATCTAGGTAGAAGTTTCAAGTTTCTGTAAAAAGAAGCCATCTAGGTCTTGAGACACGCAATTTTTCACTAGCTTGCGTGTATAACCAAGGCAAATGGTAATTAGATTATTCTTTTTTCTCTTTTCGCTAGTATTAGTGTACACTTCAGTATATGCTCAAACGGCGTCTATAAAAGCAGATAATGAAGTATGCATAAATGAGGTGATTGGTTTCGAAGCTATTTTTGCCGGCACTGCATCTAGCTATCTCTGGGACTTTGGAGATAATACTACCTCTACTCAAAAGAACCCTTCTCATACCTATTCTTCATTTGGAGCTAAAACGGTAAGTCTTACTGTGAATTTTACGGCAGGAGGTACTGCTATTGCCACTAAGATTGTACAAGTGCACGATTTGCCTATTGCAGATTTCAGTATGGCTAACTCAAATTTCTGTTTCTTTAATCAAGATGTGTGTATCAAGGATAATAGTAAAATGGGTGCTACTACCTCTGGATATAGCTCAAGGCTTATTCTTTGGGGAGATGGACAATCTGAGAGCAACACTTCTCCCAGCATAGGCGATAATATGTGTTATACTAACTACCCAAATGCCGGCGGAACATCTTATAACATAGTAGTAGAAGTGGTAAATAATAAAGGATGCGAAGCCAAGTGGCAGAGGCTTATTAATATTTTGCCAGACTATAAACCTTCTTTTTTTTATCAACTAAAAGGTGCAACATGTGATGATCAGGAAGCTTGTTTTATTAATGATTCATCTTCGCAGAGAGCAGATATACAAACAGTAGAATGGGATTTTGGCGATGGTACTACAGGCTCAGGATGGACTAATGTGTGCCATAAGTATACTACGTCTGGTGCTTATATAGTTAAACTAAAGATTACTCTAGCAAATGGATGCGTGGGGGAATATGTGAGGACCATTCAAATTAGGATATATGATTTTGAAGCTAAAGTATTAAAACCTGATTCGGTAATTTGCTTTCCGGAGACTTTTGGTCTTGTCGCCGTAGCGTCCATAGCAGGAGCCTCTTATGCCTGGGAATTATATGATGCTGACACCTCATTAATTGAAATTGCGGGGTACAATATCGCTCAAAGTATTGGTGTTCCTAGTCCTGGCGACTACTTAGTCAGGCTCAAAGTAACTATAGGTCTATGTACTAAGTACTCAAGGTATGTAAATTTGAAATCTCAGGGTGTTTTAGCTGCATTTAGAATATTGAATAGAAACCAATGCAGCCCAAGAGATACAATGTACTTTATCGATCTTTCTAAAAGTCATCCAGACGCTGTAGTCACTTACGCTTGGGATTTTGACGATATAAATGCTGCCAATTGCATTGGCTGGCCACTTAATTGTAATAGAGATACAAGTCAACATACCAGACATTTTTATTCTGACACGGGGTGTTACAATCCAAAACTCATAGCCACAGATATAACCACTGGATGTAAGAGTGAAAAAGAAAACCCTGCGAGTATCTGGACTCCGAGTGATGCCCTATTTTCAAATAACATAGCACGACCGTGTATAGGGGAAAGGCAAGAATATGGGGTGGAGTTTTTTGATAATATATGTAAAAATGTGCAAGTCACAGGTAGCTCTATAGAAGTGTGTATTGATAGTGCTAGCAAGCCTCATCTCTGGGAAGGGTATACGATAGGGCAACGCTTTTTTTATCGTGGAGTTGCCGATAAGGATGGATGGGTTACAGTTGGATTTGCAGTGAAAATGGGTTCTCGTAAGTACTATATATCCATGGATACGAATAGTGTGCAAATAGACAGTAGTAGAGAATGTATAGATACAATATGGTATCATAGGTGGTTTAAGCTTAATCCTGAGCCTGAGATGGATTTCAATAGATTTCGAGATACCTTCTGCTTACCCATCACTACCACACTTAGCTATTATGGCACAGAGGCTGGTCGATTAACAAAGATGACCTATGCTTGGAATGTAGGTGACTCACTCAACGTACAGTATATAATGGGAGATTCGATTATCGATATATCGCACACCTACACCGAAGAAGGTCGAAAAAATGCTTTTATCGTGCTAGAAGATAGTTTTGGGTGTTATAATACTATCAATTTTACAGATATTTTGGGTTATGAGAATTTGTTTACCTCCGATACTATTATATGCTTAGGGCAAACTGTAGATTTTACGGATTATGTTAGATATTACGGGGATATTAATCCGTATTGGCGAGACGCCACTGGACTAGAAAAGATAAGCTGGGATTTTGACGATGGTAATGGATTTAGTAAAAGTGGTCCTACACCTACTTATACCTATACCGCCAAAGGAAGATATAATGTACGTATGGCTACAAATGATGAGGATGGATGTGTGGATACGGCTTATGCAAGCGTATTGGTAGGAGGTATAAATGCTGCTATTATAGATAACAGTGAAATGTATCTATGTGATCAGATTATTCAGTTTTTTGATTCATCCTATTTTGACTTTATCCCTACCACAGATTTTATAACTGACTACTATTGGGATTTTGGAGATAATACAAGAGAGAGCCTTCTTAAAAATCCGTATCACTATTACAATAGGAATGGTGAGTTTCTATTAACTCTTGTAGTAAAAACAGATGCTGGCTGCTTAGATACACTTGAAATACCCATTTATCTTACGGGTCCAGAGCCTTATTTTGACATCATTTCAGATACCATAGGATGTGTTCCATTTACTGCTGTCTTTAAGAGTAAGAGTGAAAACGTGTCATATTTTATGTGGAGATTTGGAGATCTTGATAACTCTATAACCTCAGCAGGTAGTGATTCTACAATATCATTTACCTATACCGAGCCTGGCACTTATTTTATCTCATTAGAGGGGAATGATAGCTTTTATAATAGGGCTACAAATAATTCTTACTCTTGCTCTTCTATCTTCCCAGACAGTGCCAATACTGCCTCGCGTAAAATTATTGTACTTCCTATTCCAGAAGTACGTTTCGATTTTGATGAACCGGTTTGTGTTGGGCAACCAGTAGTTTTCAGAAACCAAAGTGATACTATCTACAAAGAACTAAACTGGCATATCGAGAATTTTGACACGACCACTGCAGGTGACCTTAGGTATACTTTTACGCAGGCAGGGAGATATGCTATAGATTTTACACCTAGCTATAATCCCATAATGCCTTACCAGAGAGCTTGTTTTGATTCATTTGATAATAGCATCAGCGTGTCAGAAGTAGTAGCTGGATTTACTTTTGTGGTAAGAGGGTTATGTAGCGAGTTTGTGTTTACTGATAGTTCTAAAAATGCGATTAGTTATTTCTGGGATTTTAACCATCCTACAAGCTATAATAGAAATACATCTACACTTCAAAATCCTTCTCACACTTATGGAAAAGATAAAGGAGAGTATACAGTGCAGCAGATTGTAAGATCTGCAGAAGGATGTATAGATACCTTTTTGCAAGACATAGAGGTAGAGTACATCACAGACTTGAAGGTCTATAATGTTTTCACTCCCAATAATGATGGTCCTAATGAAGTTTTTGGTATGGATATAGAAAACTATGATTTATACAATCTTAAGATTTTTAATAGGTACGGTGAATTAATGTTTCAGTCTTATACCCCTAGTTTTGCTTGGAATGGTAAACAAGATAATGTAGGAAATGACTTGCCTGAGAGCACGTATTTTTATATTTTTAGGTATCGGTATAATTGCGATGGACAGATAAGAGAAGTCGAAGGTTTAGTAGATTTAATAAGGTAGTAATAGAATATAGTACACTACGTCACAAATGTTTAAAAAAGGATGCATATGAAGGAGTCTCCAGAGTTTATTTTTGGACGTTATAAGCCATGGGACTTTTAGGCAAAAAATCTACTAAGAAAAAGAAAGAAGAAGGAGTAAAGAAAGAGAGGGATAATACGCTGATAAAAAAGGTGTTAGGTGCTCTTTTGATGCTGTTTTCTATTTTTGTTTTTATAGCATCTATAAGTTATTTGTTCTCTTGGAGAGCAGATCACAGTATACTGAATACAGGCATGTCTGACTTTGTTTTCAAGTTTCAAGACAACTTACCCCAGAATTTAATGGGGAAATTAGGAGCATTACTTGCTCATTTTTTTATATATGATGGTTTTGGTATTGGTTCATTTTTACTTTATCCTATCTTTTTCATAATTGGGTATAATTTATATTTTAATAGTGTATTCCGCATAAAACCAAAGACAGTAAGCAAGCTTTTGGTATCTGCTATCTGGGTTTCATTGGTATGTGCATTATTGCTTAGTAATAGCTTACCTATATTCAGCGGATTGCTGGGTTATGGAGTATTTCTGTTTTCTAAATCTCTTATTGGTACTATAGGTATGGTATTAGTGCTTGGTTTGGTTACCGTGTTCTTTTTATATGTTGCGTTTAGCATTGATGTCTTAGAAAGTTTACGAAATAAAAATTTACTTAATCTTAATAAGAGAACGTCTACAAATGCGTCTTTAGATAATGCTACTATTTTTGATGAAGACGAATCTCTATTTGCCAAAGATAATATAGGGGTGGAAAACTTAACAGAAGGTCCTAATGAAGAATCAATTAGTAATTTAAGTTTTACGGTAGAAAGAACAAATAGCGACACTGAATCGGAAGAGGAAATCTCAGAACCTACCTTAGTTAACATAGAAGACGACGACGAAGAAGACGAAGATGGCTTGACACTAGAAATAGAGAAAGTAGTAGCTGAGGAAAAAGTAGATGCTTCGATACAAAGAGAGCATTACGGTATTGATGAGCCTTACGACCCTCGTTTAGATTTAAGAGATTATCAGTTTCCTGAGGTTGATTTCTTGAAACAATATGGAGAAGGAGAAAAGACAGAAGTAACCAAGGAGGATTTAGAGAAGAGTAAGAACATGATTGTTGAGACTCTGAATAACTATAAAATAGGGATAGCTCAAATTAAAGCTACCATTGGTCCTACCGTAACACTCTTTGAGATAGTGCCAGAAAAAGGGGTAAGGATTTCAAAAATAAAGAACCTAGAAGACGATATTGCTCTAAGTCTCGCTGCTTTAGGCATTAGAATAATAGCACCAATACCCGGTAAAGGAACCATAGGTATAGAGGTGCCCAATAAGAAACCAGAGATAGTGAGTATGTACTCTGTGATAAACAGTGCGAAGTACAGAAACTCTAAAGCCGCATTGCCGGTGTGCTTAGGCAAGACTATATCTAACGAAGTGTTCGTAGCAGACTTAGCAAAAATGCCTCACTTGCTTATGGCGGGTGCTACGGGTCAGGGTAAATCTGTAGGTCTTAATGCTATCATAGTATCTCTTCTCTACAGGAAACACCCTGCAGAACTTAAGTTTGTGATGATAGATCCAAAGAAGGTAGAGCTTACTTTGTTTCAAACAATAGAGAGACACTATCTGGCTAAACTACCTGGTGATGGAGATGCAATAATCACAGATAACAAACAAGTGATTACGACACTAAACTCACTATGTGTAGAGATGGACGAACGATACAACCTTCTGCAGGCCGCATTAGTGAGGAATATAAAGGAGTACAATGAAAAGTTTAAACAACGTAAACTAAACCCGGAAGAAGGACATAGATATTTGCCATACATAGTAGTGATAATAGATGAGGTGGCAGATCTTATCATGACTGCAGGCAAGGAGGTAGAGCATCCTATCGGAAGGCTCGCACAATTAGCACGTGCTATTGGGATACACTTGATACTGGCTACACAACGTCCATCTGTCAATATAATTACAGGTACTATTAAGGCTAATTTTCCTGCACGTATAGCATTTAGAGTGAGTAGTAAGATAGATAGTAGAACTATATTAGATGGTAATGGGGCAGACCAATTGATAGGTAAAGGTGACTTGCTATACTCTACGGGAAGTGAGATGGTGCGTTTGCAATGTCCATTTGTAGATACACCAGAAGTAGACACTATCACAGCCTTTATTGGCAACCAAAGAGGTTATCCAGATGCTTATATTCTCCCAGAAGTAAGGGAAGAAAGTGATGCTGAAGCCTCAGATTTTGATCCAAATGATAGGGATGCTCTCTTTGAAGATGCTGCTAGAATAATAGTACAGCATCAGTCAGGCAGCACAAGTTTAATCCAAAGAAAACTAAAAGTTGGTTATAATAGAGCAGGTCGCTTGATAGATCAGTTAGAAGCATCTAATATTGTAGGCCCTTTTGAGGGAAGTAAAGCGAGAAGAGTTTTATTGCCAGACGAATATGCTTTGGAACAGTTCTTGAATAACTTGCATTAGAAAATTAGAACAACATGAAAAAAATATTTATACTCCTGTCTATTTTAAGCTTGGTGATTGCTAACCCTTTTAATTCTGTTTCAGAAACTAAGGATAACAAAAGCAGCGAAATTTTGGATAAGCTGAGTAAGACTTATAAAACCTATAAGTCAGTGAAGGCTTCTTTTACAGTAACTATCTTCAATAAGAAGTCTAGTACTAAAGTAAAGCAAACTGGCCAGCTGTATCAAAAAGGAAAGAAATTTAGAGTAAATATGTCTGGTCAAGAGATATACTGCGATGGCAAAACCATCTGGACTTACATAGAAGGTGCCAATGAAGTGCAGGTTTCTAAGTTTGATGCTAAATCAATGGATATAAATCCTTCTGAGATTTTTACTATTTATGAAAAAGGATTTAAGCACAAGTACGGTGGGCAAAAAGTAGTGGGCACTAAAACCCTGGATATAGTAGAATTGACTCCTATAGATAATAGCAAAGGGTATTTTAAAGTGAAGCTAGGTATAGATAAACTAGCTAATAAGGTAAAAGAAATGGTAGTGTTTAGTAAAAATGGCCTAGAGACCACATACGCTATTAACGAGCTAGATGCTAATGTTGCTATAAATGATAGCTACTTTAAGTTTAATACAAAGGATAAGCCTGGGGTTATAGTAATTGATTTAAGATAAACTCAAATGAAAAATAAAATAATAATAACGCTGCTCTGTGCGGCGTTTTTTGTGGGCTGTGCTAAAAGAAATCAGTTTTCTTCGAAGCAACAAAAGACTTTTTATCTAAGCATTGAAAAGACAGCGTGTTTTGGGAGTTGTCCTATCTATATGCTAGAGGTAAGTAAGCAAGAAGCTAAACTGAATGCTAAGCGATTTACAGAACACGAAGGATTAGCTAATCAAGTGATGTCTGATATGGAGTATAATGCTCTACAAGATTTGTGTGCTAAGGCTGATTGGGAAAATTTTGATAGTGAGTATCTTACAGGTTATTCCGATTTGCCCAGTACTATAATTAGATTCTCTATTCATCCTACGGACACTATAGGTATTCGCTATGAAGGGAATAAAGCTCCTGCTGAACTTATGCAAATAGGAGATATGCTACAAGCGTATCAAAAAAAGATGCAAGCTGAGTGGCCTACATCTTTAGATTAAGAATCTATAAACTTTTTAT
>Ga0209284_10001953_pt1 | contig 29714 bp, 20 predicted proteins | sample FRY03_FD_187211 | JGI IMG/M metagenome (GOLD analysis project Ga0209284, IMG submission 187211) | Freshwater microbial communities from Lake Fryxell liftoff mats and glacier meltwater in Antarctica - FRY-03 (SPAdes) (version 2) | ecosystem: Environmental > Aquatic > Freshwater > Ice > Glacier...
CCGAGTGTGCGATTTCGTATTCGATGCTTCGCGAACTGCGGATGCGACGGATCATGGCGAACAGCAAAACGCTGCACAGGACGCGAGGATGGATGGGCGGCTGGCCGAGTTTTCGATTGTACGTATTCTCCCATGCTGTCCAGTCGAGCCCGCCGAGAATTTCATCGAGCAGCCGGACGGGATGATCGTCAGGGATTCGTTCTTCGAGGCTGGTTGGTATGAGGATGATTTGGTTTCTGGCACCTGGCGGCGTCTGCCAGTAGCTTCCATTGCCCGATTTCTGCGACATTTGCCTGCGTCCATGACTTCCGAGCGTTTTCAGCGGGGGCGGATCTACGGGAATCTAACATAATACACCCAGTGTTGGTAGTTATACGTAAGTAAAATACCGACTAAATCGACAGCCTGCTTGCCTGGCAGGAGCACAAAATTTGAAGTTAGTAACGGGACGCCAACAGACTGCCTCCGCAGTCGGCTTGCCCAACCGAAGGAAAGTTTCAAGTAGATCGCGGTCGAGTGGCGTGGTCACCGCAAGAAAATGCCGCCGCCTCAACACAAGATCGCGCCTCCAGAGACTTCCTTCACAGGTTCTGCGTCGCGACACTATAATAAGATCGTGTGTCCCCGTGGAATCCATGTCCCCGTGGAATCAGATCTCTAGAGCCTTGCCGCGCATTAAATCATCACGGCGTGAAAATGATGCTGTTCAATTATCTACATCCCTCCTTATTAAGAAAGTTGCTACGTCGATGAAATCGTTCCTACTGACAATTTGTTGCCTTGCCTGCTTCAACGCAGAAGCATTTGCCGAAGAAGCCAATGATCCAAAGAAAGCCTACATTACGGCCGACGAAGCCGGACCAGCCTTCGCGATTCAAGGCGAATACACAGGACCGATCAAAGTTGGCGATATGGAAGTCAAGATCGGCGTTCAGATCATTTCCGAGGGCAGTAACAAACTGGCATGGGCTGCGTACATCGGCGGATTGCCTGGCGATGGTTGGGATGGTAACACGCCAATGCGCGGTGCCGGTGTCGTCGAAGGCACAACGGGAATCCTGAACGGGGAGACGGGCCGAGGAGAAATCAAGGACGGCAGTTTGGTGCTTACGACGTCTGACAAAGTGCGTCTTGGTGAGATTTCTAAGACCGTTCGTCTTTCGACGACGATGGCTCGTAAACCGCCTGAAGGTGCTGTCATTTTGTTCGACGGCACAACGGCCGACAATTTCGAAGGCGGCAAGATGAGTGACGACAAACTGCTGCTGCAGGGCGTGACCAGCAAGCAAAAGTTCGGTAGTTACGAGCTGCATGTCGAGTTTATGTTGTCTTACATGCCCAACGCACGCGGCCAGGGACGCAGCAACAGCGGTTGCTACATGCAGGGACGCTATGAAGTGCAGATGCTCGATTCCTTTGGACTGTCTGGCGAAAATAACGAATGCGGCGGCATTTACGAAATCAAAAAACCTGACATCAACATGTGCTTCCCTCCACTCACCTGGCAAACTTACGATATTGAATATCATGCTGCTAAATTCGGCACTGACGGCAAAAAGACAGACGATGCGTGGATGACCGTCAAGCATAACGGCGTTGTGATTCACGATAAGGTAAAACTACCACGCGGCACGCGAGCCGCCCCTGTCGCCGAAGGCCCGGAAGACGGACCAATCTATTTACAAGACCACGGCGATCCATTGCGGTATCGAAACATTTGGATCAAACCGATCGCGGGATAATCGTGTCCGACGTTTCAAAACAGCGAAATCAAAGGTCGTCCCGCATCCAACAGGTTGAAGGGGCGGCCTTGTTCGTCTGTGGCCTGCAGGTCAAGTATTCCCATCGCGTGATACACCGTGTGAGCGACATCTGCCGGCGTAATCGGATTTTCTTTCGGATATTCACCTAAGCGGTCGCTGGAACCAAAAGTCTGGCCTCCCCGAATTCCGCCGCCGGCCAGCAAATCTGTCAGACAGTGTGTCCAGTGATCCCGGCCCGCGCCGTTGATACCGCCGGATCGGGGATCACCAATCTTTGGCGTGCGTCCCATTTCGCTGGTGACCATCACAAGTGTCTGATCCAGTAACTGTTTCTGCGCCAAATCTTCAATGAGCGCGGAAAAGCAGCGATCAAATTCCGGCAACAGGTCTTCCTTCAGGCAGTGAAAATTATTGCCATGCGTATCCCAGCCACCGGCACTGGCACACTTTTTCGCCAAACGAGTTTCATCTTCCTTCCAGAACACCGTGATAAACGGAACGCCGGCTTCCACCAGTCGCCGAGCCAGCAGCAAACTCATGCCGTTCACAGTTTCACCGTATCGTTTTCGCAGTTCGGGGGGTTCCTGAGCGACATCAAAAGCAGCGGCAGTATTTGAAGAAGTCAGCAGCGAGAACGCTCGTTCCTGTTGTCGATTCCAGCGACTGGCCTTTTGAGCCGATTCAAATTCAAATCGAGCGGCATCAATCGATTTGAGAAGATCTCGACGCGCATCGATTCTGTTCAAATCCGTGCCGTCCGAAAGTTCCAGCGAAGGTGCCTGAAACTTCAGCGGCTGTTCGAGACTTCCCTGTAGATACAACGGATCGTGTTCAATTCCAATGCGTGCAGCAAATTGTCCTGGTCGCGTGTACGGAGCCTTGCTTGGCTTATGAGGCAGCGTGATGGCGTTTGGGAGATCTCCATTGCGTCCGCGTTTTGAAGCCACGACAGATCCTATGAATGGCCAGTCGCCAGGCATCGGCGTTCGATTATTCGCCAGTGACAAAAACGTCGCGTCCGGCACATGGCCCGTCAGATTGTAATAGTATCCTGCATGATGATCGTTTGTACTGACCGATCCTCCAACGGAATTGATCACCGCAAGGTGATGAGCCTGCTGAGCCAGCATGGGAAGATGTTCTGACAGCATCACTCCCGGCGCAGAAGTGGCGATCGGCGAAAATGGACCACGATATTCCAGCGGCGAGTTGGGCTTCATATCCCATGTATCAAGATGCGACGCTCCGCCGCACAGGAAAAACAGGATTGTTGATTTCGCAGTCCCGGCACGCAAATCGCCGCCCGTGGATTCGGAAGCGGTCACAAGCGACCCGCCAACTCCCGGCAGTGCGGCCAACCCGGTCGCGGAAGCCACAAGCATAGTTCGTCTGGAAAAACCTTGATGCGTCATCGTCGCATCTCCTTATCATTTGGCGTCGGCAAATTTGCGATTTTTATTCTGCGGCATTTCGAACAGATCGACAGTCTACAGTGTCAGACGGTGCTTGTCATCGGAATCTTAACCTGCAGATCCGTTGTCATCTGCTGAACCGGCAGATACGACTTATCCGGAATGGTGGTAACACCAGCCTCATCATCCTTGTGGACGCGCGATCAGACTGCATCTGAATACAGTCGCTTGATTTTCAATTGTCGAAACAACTCTTCAGCGTCAAGCGATGAAATGCAACTTTTTCGATCTAAGTCGTAAACGCTGGTCGCTACGACCGTTCAATTTGACCGTTTGACACAAGCGGATTTCCGGCCTTCTCTCCCTGACTGTTACAGGTGTCAGGTTATGCCTGCGTGGTGACTTTTCGCAACGTCCACCGACATTTTACAACAGCGAACGAAAGTTGAAGTGGTAGTGTTGCCGGAGGGGTTGGGTTCTGACCTGACCGTAGCGAAAGTCGTCAAGAGTTTCGGCAGTCCTGTGAAATGGCCGAAAGTCTTGACGACTTTCGCTACCTCCCCCCTTCATCAATCTCATCACATTTCAAAACACTCAACAGTGTTTCCCGATCGCCGTACGCGCAGCGGAAACATCAGGTCGAATTCAATGCTGGACCAGGAACGACTCAAAACCGACTTACTCGCGCTAGGGCTGCTGGCCCTGGTCGTGTTCGTTGGTTTGAGTTTCCTGAGCTACGACCCGGCGGACCCACCATCCAGTCTTGTGTTTCCCCAACGTCAGGTTCCGACCAACATCTGCGGCGAAGTCGGTGCCTCCGTGGCCTATTACACAAGGCAATGGATGGGATTTGGCATGTGGGTCGTTCTGGCCGCATTGGTGACATGGGATTTAAAACTGTTCTCTCGCGAACCTTCGCGCCGAACAATAACGACGATCATCGGTCTGGCGTTGCTTGCCACTTCATCCTGCGCGCTGCTGCAGTTGCTGGTTCCCGGACTTTCTTCCGGATCCGCGTACGGCAGTGGAGGACAGATTGGCGCATGGACCGGCATTCTGTTGGAACAAAAATTTTCGACCGCTGGTATTATGATCTTCGCCTTCAGCTTGCTCATTGCCGGCATCCTGCTGACTCCACTTTCCGATGCATTGCAGCCAGCCCTGATGGCCGCAGCATTGCCCGTCAGTGCGTTTCGTTCAACAACGCAATGGCTGCGACGCGATTTAGACACAGCGAAGCCTCGCAAGGAAGCGGCCAAGCCTTCGACTCGTGATGTCGATGACAACGCCATCTCGATTCCTATAAGATCGCCCGCCGCCGTGGCTGAGCCCGTTGCGGATGTTGCAGACGTGGCACAGGCTGACGGCCGATCGATTCGAATCAATCCACCGGCATCACTCACGCTGCACAACCCTGACGGCCTGGACCTTGCTCAACGCCGCGGATTCTCACTGCCGGACATCAATCTGCTGATGGATGCGGAAGAGTTTCCATACGAAGAACTGGCCAAAAAAGCCCGCATCGCAGCCAATACGCTGGAAAACGCTTTTGAAGAATTCGGCCTGAATATCAAGGTTGCCGAAATCGATACGGGACCAGTCGTGACGCAGTTCGAACTCGAACTGGAACGCGGTCTGCGCCTGAATAAAGTAACTGCACTGGAAGATGACCTTGCGATCGCCTTACGAGTACCATCGGTGCGCGTTGTCGCGCCGATTCCCGGCAAGAACACGGTTGGTGTGGAAGTTCCGAATGACAAACAGGTCATGGTGCGGATGAAGGAACTGCTTCAAACAGCCCGCGCGTCGTCTGAAGATATGCGATTGCCACTGTTCCTTGGCAAGGACGTGAGTGGTCGGCCGTTGACGGTTGATATGGCGAAGATGCCACACTTATTGATCGCAGGACGCACGGGCACTGGAAAGAGCGTGTGTTTGAATACGCTGATTCTTTCGCTGCTGATGACACGCACACCGGACGAAGTTCGCATGCTGATGATCGACCCGAAGATGGTCGAATTGAGTCCCTACAAAAAGATTCCGCACTTGATGCATCCCGTGATCACGGACATGAAGAAGGCAGAAGCTGTTCTCGCATGGGCCGTCGATAAGATGGAAGAACGCTACGACCTGCTGGCACGAGTCGGCGTTCGTCATTTGGACAACTACAATAAACTTGGCAAACCGGAAATTCTGGACCGGCTTGGAATGTCCGAATCGGATCCAGATGCTGCGGGCGTTCCGGATCGAATGCCGTTCATCGTAATCATCGCGGACGAAATGGCCGACCTGATGATGACCTCGGGCAAGGAAGTCGAAGCTTACATTATTCGCTTGGCTCAGAAATCACGAGCCGTTGGGATACATCTGGTTTTGGCAACTCAAAAACCAACCGTGGACGTCATCACAGGCTTGATCAAATCAAACTTGCCGGCTCGAATTTCGTTCCAGGTCGCAAGCAAGATGGACAGCCGCGTCGTGTTGGATGAAGGCGGGGCCGAACGATTGCTGGGCAGCGGGGATATGCTGTATCTAGCGCCATCAACAAGCCATCTAACGCGTGCTCAGGGTACGTATGTCAGCGATGAAGAAATCAACGCGATCATCGCCTTCTTTAGCGATACCGAACCGGAGTACAGTCCTGAATTATTGAAGCTGACGGCAAATGCCGGATCTGGCGCGGCGGGTGGCAGCGGCGACGCTGGTCCTAGACATCATGACGATCTGTACGATGACGCTGTGGCCGTGGTGATTCGCGAAGGCCGAGGTAGCTGTTCGTTGCTGCAGCGTGCCCTTGGGATCGGTTATGGTCGAGCGGCTCGCATGATAGACTATATGTCTGAAGACGGCATTGTCGGGGAGCACAACGGAGCGAATGCCCGCGAAGTCATCTGCACGATGGAGGAATGGGAACAGGCCAAGGCAGATCGTGAAGATGATTAAGGCATTAGTCACTGGCGGCGGCGGATTTCTGGGGCTGTATATTGTCGAACAACTCCGAGCGGCCGGGCATGATGTGCGTGTCTTCAGTCGTGGTGCCTATCCCGCGCTCAAGGCTCTTGGAGTCGAAACACAACAAGGCGATTTGCAGAATGCAACGGCCGTTGAAAAAGCATGTGATGGTATTGAAGCAGTTTTTCACGTCGCCGCTGTGCCTGGCATTTGGGGCACATGGGAAACGTATCACGGTATCAATACGCTCGGCACGTTGAATGTGATTTCCGCCTGTCATAAGTGTGATGTCCAGCGGCTTGTCTACACGAGTTCTCCGAGCGTTGTGTTCGACGGTGCAGATCACATCAACGCGGACGAATCTTTGCCGTATCCAACGAATTGGTTGTGCCATTATCCGCATTCGAAAGCACTGGCAGAACAAGCGGTGCTCGCTGCAAACGATCCCAGCGGACTACGAACAGTTTCGCTTCGTCCGCACCTGATCTGGGGGCCGCGTGACAATCACCTGATTCCGCGACTCATTGAAAAGGCTCGCACCGGACAACTGCGGCAGGTCGGACGTGGCGACAACGTCGTTTCGATTTCCTACGTGGAGAATGCCGCCGCCGCTCATGTGCAGGCTGAGCAATCGCTGCGGAATTCAACGTCCGCCGCAGGTCGGGCGTATTTCATCAACGAACCAGAAGCCGTCAACCTGTGGAACTGGATCAATCAGGTTCTGGATCATGCAGGTTTGCCGCCGGTGACGCAACGAATTTCGGCAACCACGGCATGGTATGTTGGGGCGATTCTGGAAACCGCATGGAAGGTTTTTAAGCGATCCGGTGAACCGCCGATGACTCGCTTCGTTGCGGCTCAGCTCTCTGGTTCACACAGCTACAGCGTGATGGCGGCTCAACGCGATTTCGGCTACAAGCCACTTGTGTCCGTTGAAGAAGGCTTGCGCAGAATGCAACCGGATCCGGACGCAATCAAGTAGTGCCCGGTTCCGGTGGAAGCTATTACTGATCCAGCACCAGCGAATGAAATTTTTTCAGTTCTTCCGCTGAGATCTTGATCACGCGACGGTCATAAGTCATCAATCCATTGATTTCTGTTTCCACATCTGTCGTCTGAGTGTAAACACCTGCGGCAATGCCTTTCGCTTTCAGAGCAGCCAGTCGCTCACAGGATGTTTTGTAACGTTCCTTCAACTCATCCAAAGTCTTGGGCAGATCGCCGTAACCCCAGACCGCGCCGGTATCTTCCCAAAGATGATTCTTGATTGGATAGCCGTGCCCGCCGTATTCGCCCACGACTTGCACGAAATCTTTGTAGCGTTCGGCGTTGAATGGAAATGCGGGATGCGGATATTCATGGTGATCGACAACGTCGCCGACTGGCCAGAAGTTTCCGCCGCTGGCGATGTTGATAATTCGCGAGGGATCTCGCTTTACAGCCCATGCGCCGACGACGGTCGTCAGATGCTGCCCCCACGCTTCATTGAAGGGAGTCCAGACAACAATGCTCGGGTGACCATCCAGCGAATCGATCATGCATTCGAATTCCAGCATGAACTGTTCATGCGCTGCGGCTGGCCATTCTGCATCCTGTGGATTGAGGTCCAATCGTGTCCACGGCGGATTCTTGCCGCCACTGACCTGATCCTGCCACACCATCACGCCCAGTCGATCGCAATGCGCGTAGTATCGGCGTGGTTCGATTTTGATGTGTTTGCGGATCATGTTGAAGCCAGCCGCTTTGAGGAATTCAATGTCGAAGAGCATCGCTTCGTCAGACGGTGGCGTGAGCAATCCATCCGGCCACCAGCCTTGATCGAGCGGCCCAAAATGGAAGATCGGCTTGCCGTTCAATGTCATTCGCAGATGACCGTCTGCGTCGCGAACTTTTCCAACGGAGCGAATGCCCGCATACGAATGAACTGAATCCAGAGTCTCGCCGCCAACGGCCAGCAATGAGATTTCAAGTTCATAAAGATGCGGAGATGCCGCTGACCAGAGTTTGGCGTCAGGGACTGGAATTGTCAGTTTCGATGCATCGCCTTTTGCTTCCGCGACGATACGCTCACCGTCTTTGACGATAACTTGAATGATTTTTGCAGTGCCGTGCCCGCCGAGAGATGCGTGAATCGTAATTGTGCCTTTTGTGGCGTCGGTTGACAGGTCCAGATCTTCAACAAACTGCGACGGCACTTCTTCCATCCAAACGGTCTGCCAGATCCCCGAAACCTGCGTGTAGAAGATTCCATGCGGATTCAGAACCTGTTTGCCGCGTAACTGAAACGCTTCGGTTTCGTCTTCTACTCGTACGATCAGTGCGTTTTCTCCAGCTTTGACAGCAGCCGTTGCATCAACTGTAAAAGGATTATTTCCACCTTGATGTTCTCCGACCTTTGTGCCGTTGACGAACACCGCACAACGATAATCAACCGCTTCGAAATTGATCAACGTGCGTTGATTGGCCTTCGGCGATGAAGTAAAGGTGCGGTGATACCACAGTGCTTCATTGACTTCCAAAAGTCGCTGCACGCCGCCGAGTTTCGATTCCAGACAAAACGGCACAAGAATTTTGCCCGCCCATTGTTCGGGAGTTTTCTGATCTTCGATGGACGTGATTACGTAGTCCCAGTGACCATTCAGATTTGTCCAATTTTCTCGGGTCAGTTGGGGTCGAGGATATTCCGTCCATGCGTTTTCGGCAGTGACCTCTTCGCCCCAGCTTGTGATGAGTGGCGACTTGTATGGCGTCAAATTGCGTTTTGGTGTTGGAAGCTTAGGCACGTTATCGGCGTCAACAACATGCACGTCTATAAACTGGCCGCCGCCTTTCTGATGGCAGTGTACAGCCATCACATTGATACCTGTTTTCAGGGCGGTCACTGCGTCTGCCGTGAGAGGCACGACTTTATATTCCGTTGACCATCGCTCCAATTTTGCAACTTCTTTGCCATTGATGAAGATCTGAGTGTCTTCGTCATGGTGGACAAGCAACGCAGGTTTTGCGGGCACAGTTTTGAGTTCAAACGACTTTCGTAGCCAGATATCGTTGGTCTTCCATTCTGTACCGACACGAGCACCCGGCGTATTGCGTGTGCCAAATCCTCCAAAACCTTCGGTCCATGCTGAATCGTCAAAACTTGACGTTGCCCAACCCTGCGCTGGTGACTCAAGAACGTATCTCCAGGAATCGACAATCACTTGAGCCTGAGACACGCTGTGCGATGTGGCGACTAGCAACAATGCGTTGAGTACACTGAATTTCACGGCAGTCAGTATCCATAGAGCGGGAACAATCTACGTGCGAAACGCCGTTGCGGTTCACTTTGCACAGAATGTAGCGAATTTTTGTCCACTACGCGAACAGGGTGAACGCCTTCTTGCACCTTCTGAGGCGCGTTTAAGTGAGACTGGACAGAAGCAGATCCTCAGGTTCTCGACACTTTGTTCCGCCATATCATCGACGTCAGGCAATTTCGTCGGCAGAATTCCTGTAATCTTTGCCTTTTGTTCAGTAGTTGGTTACCCTCCATCTTCATTGCGGTTGTTGAGGAGTAACTCCATGAACGTCGCGATTCAATTTCCCACTGCTCACACCCGCCATCAAATCTTCCTTCCCATCGTATACTGGATAATCAGCATGCACTTGAGCCTGCTTCGACCCTTTGCGTTGTGCCTTTCATTAGGAATCTTTGCGGGCTGCCTTCAAGGCGCTCAGGCAGATGAAGCGACGCCAGAGAAAGTCGTCAGCTACTATCGATCAGTGCGACCGATCCTGCAGCGGCAATGTTCAGGATGTCATTTTCCTGGAAAGCTCGAAGGCAGTCTCTCCGTGCTTGGTGTCGCTGAACTCCTCAAAGGCGGAGAGGCCGGAGCATCGATTGTTCCAATGAACCCCGACGAAAGCAAACTTATTGCGTACATCTCCGGCGATGATCCGGAAATGCCGCTGAACGGAGAACCACTGTCAGCCGAAGCTGTCCACACAATTCGCACATGGATTGCCCAAGGAGCGAACGACGATTCCCCACCGGCTGTCGGAGCGAGGATCACACCGGAAAATCCTCCCGTGTATTCATCGCCGCCGGTTGTGACATCGATGGATTATTCGCCGGACGGAAAATTATTGGCAGTCTCTGGATATCACGAAGTCCTGATTCATACGCTCGACGACAGTGCGCCTCCAAAGCGTCTGGTCGGTCGATCGCAGCGGATCGAATCGCTGGCCTTTTCTCCGGACGGCACGATTCTGGCTGTTGCTGGAGGCACGCCGGCATTGTTCGGTGAATTGCAGTTATGGAATGTTGCGGAAGGTAAGTTGCTGCATTCCGTCACGCTCGCTGTGGACACATTGTTTGGCGTCACTTTCAACGGTGATGGTACTCTGGTGGCTGTTGGCGCGGCCGACAATCGTTTGCGAGTCGTCAAGGTGGAAACGGCTGAAGTGGTGATGCGAATGGATGCCCATTCGGACTGGGTTTTCGGGTCAACATTTTCATTGAAGAACGACCACGTCATCAGTGTCAGTCGCGATATGTCCATGAAGCTGACAATCGTGGCCAGTGGCCAGTTCGTGGACAACATTACCAGCATTACCCCCGGTGCATTGAAAGGTGGACTGGTTGACGTGATTCGTCATCCTGCTCGCGAAGAAGTGCTGGCGGTCGGTTCCGACGGAGAACCTCGGCTGTACAAAATTTTCCGCGAGCAAGCTCGTCAGATTGGCGACGATTTTAATCTCATCCGAGCTTACTCAATTCTTCCCGGCCGGCTTTGCGATTTGGATCTGACGCCTTCAGGAAACAAGTTCGTTGTTGGCTCCAGCACGGCGATTTCCGGTGCGGCACGGATTTACATGACTGAGGATGCGGCAAAGTTTGTGGATATTCCGGATGTGACTTCGCCCGTCTTTGCTGTCAGTTTTCGCCCGGATGAATTACAGGTTGCAGTCTCCGGATTTGATGGCATGATTAAACTGTGCAACGCAGAAACCGGGGTGGTGGAAAAGACTTTTCCGGCCGCTCCTTTGACTCCAAATGCTCCGTCCGTAGCGACGGTGGAATAAAGTACGACAGGCTTTCCAGCCTGTCCCATATTAAAGTACGACAGGCTTTCCAGCCTGTCCCATATTAAAGTACGACAGGCTTTCCAGCCTGTCCTCAAAGACATGCCAGGCTAGAAGCCTGTCCTGCTGTTATTCACCACCTCTGTCTCAACGAGACCATTTATGATAACCATCGTCAAACAAACTTTCAGATTCGCAACGCTGCTGGCTTCCAGTCTACTACTGAATTCGTTTGCAGACGCCGACGAATCGGTTGCAACAACAGCCAATTCCGTGGTGCGAAATTACGTCTCGCTGGAAATCTACCCAGCCGAAGTCACATTGTCGTCGATCCGCGATTCGCGTCGCGTGATCGTGACTGGCGTGACAGACGACGGTCAGAAGATCGACGTGAGCAGCAAGGCAACCGTATCAACTTCGTCGCCGGTGTGCAGCGTTGGCGCTGATGGCTATATCGCTCCCGTGATGGCCGGCGACGGGGTGATCGTTGTAGAAGCTGAGGGTCTGAAAGTCGAAGTGCCGATTCATGTCACCGCCGTCGATGCTGTGGAAGTGGATTTCATCCGCGAAGTAAATCCGATCCTCAGCAAAGTCGGCTGCAATCAGGGAACTTGCCACGGATCACAGGCAGGCAAAAACGGATTCAAACTGTCGTTGCGCGGATACGATTCGGTCTACGACTATCGAGCCCTGGTGGATGATATCTCTGGTCGTCGCTTCAATCGATCCGAACCAGCTCAAAGTCTGATGTTGCTAAAGCCGACTCAAGGTGTGCCGCATGAAGGTGGTTTTTTGTTTGACGAACAGTCACGCTACTACAAAGTCCTCGAACAATGGATCGCGGAAGGTTGCCAATACAAACCCGAAGCTGCCCGAGTCGCCAGTATCGCCATCTATCCGCCAACACCGACGCTGCAACTACGTCATGATCAGCAACAATTGATCGTAATCGCGACGTTCGCCGATGGCGCGACACGCGATGTGACCCGAGAAGCTGTTTTCGAAACGAATAACTTTGAAGTTGCGACCGTTTCCAAGCAAGGTCTGATCAAAGCGGTTCAACGAGGTGAAGCGGCGGCTCTGGTGCGTTTCGAAGGCAACTACGCGGCCGCTCCGATTTCGATTCTAGGCAATCGAGATGGATTCGAATGGATGCCATCGCCGGAACACAATTTTATCGACACGCTCGTGAATGTCAAACTGCAGCGGATGAAGATTCTACCATCCGGTCCAGCTGAAGACGCAGAATTTCTGCGCCGTGCGTCGCTTGACATTGCAGGAGTCCCTCCCACGATCGAACAAGTCAATGCCTTCGTGGCCGACACAACTGAACCTGTGGCGAAGCGAGCGGCAATGGTTGAACAACTGTTGTCTCGGCCTGAATATGTCGAACACTGGACTTTGAAATGGAGCGATTTGCTTCTCAATCGACGTAAGACTGTAACCGAACGTGGCGTTTGGGCATTTCGCAATTGGATTCGCCAGGGCATCGCGACCAATAAGCCGTACGATGAGTTTGCGTCTGAGTTGATGACTGCTGGCGGAAGCACCCTTGAAAATCCGGCGGCCAATTATTTTCGCATCGCCCGTGAACCGAACCTCGTGATGGAAAACATGACTCAGGTCTTCCTTGGGACTCGCTTCAGTTGCAATCAATGTCACGACCATCCTTTCGAACGGTGGACTCAGAACCAATACTATGAACTGGCTGCGTACTTCGCAGACGTCGGTCGCCGCGCGCTGCCGGATGGGGATGAGTTTGTATTTACCAATGCCGCACCGATTGCTGTGATCAATCCTTCAACGAATCAACCCGCCGCTCCCAAGTTCCCGTTTTCACACTCCGGTGCCGTTGATGCCAACGCGCATCGTCGGGAGCAGTTGTCTCAATGGCTGATCGCCAAGGAAAATCCGTACTTCGCTCGCAGCATTGTGAATCGGTATTGGAGCTATTTTCTCGGACGCGGCATCATCGATCCAGTAGACGATATTCGAGCCAGCAATCCGGCTTCCAACCCTGAACTGCTGGATGCTTTGACGAAGGATTTTATAGACAACGGGCATGATCTGAAACGATTGATTCGTCTGATCTGCACGTCGGCAACGTATCAGCGAAGCTTGGAAACCAGCCAGTGGAACGAAGATGATTCCATGAACTATTCGCACGCAGTTCCTCGTCGCTTGTCGGCGGAGCAATTGTATGACTCCATCATTCAGGCCACCGGAGCACCTCGCGCTTTGCCGGGTGTTCCCGTGGGATTTCGAGCGTCCGAATTGCCGGATTCTCAAGTCGATGTGGCGTTTCTGGATATGTTCGGTCGTCCGCCACGCGAATCGCCATGCGAATGCGAACGCACCAGCGACGTAAGTCTCGGGCAAACGCTGAACATGGTGAACGGACCGACAATCGGAGATGCGATCGCTCATCCGCAAGGCATCATCGCAAAAACGATTGCAGCAGGAGCCACGAACGAGCAGTTGATCACGACTGTTTATCTGTCAACTTTAGCGCGAAAACCTTCGACCGAAGAAATCGCGCGGATGACGGAATACTTCGGGACAATCGCAACGCAAAAAGAAGCCGCTGAAGATCTCGCATGGGCGCTGATTAACAGCCCGGGTTTCTTGTTCAATCGCTGAGATGATATGAGTTCGCACTCGTTCCCGGGCTCCAGCCTTGGAACAGGGATGTTTGGTGTCCCTTTCTCCCCCCGAGATCGGGGGAGAAGGTGGCCGGAGGCCGGATGAGGGGGTTGACTGGGAGTAAAACAACGCTGAAGGAAAATAGTTAAATACCCCTCACCCTAGCCCTCCCCCCGCGTTCAAAACTTGTAAAGTTGGAAAAATGATTGCGGGGGAGAGGGGAAAAACGCAATACACGTTAAGCCTCATTTCTGACCTTAATCGTTCTTACAACTCGCGTTTCGTCCTAGTGTGTCTGCATCATTCTGGACTTCCTATGAAACTCCGTTTGGCACCGCTTTCCGCATTTGTCGAAACGCTGTTCCTGCTATGTGTCTTCACATCCACTTGCGTGAGCTACGGTCAGGATCTGCCGCTTCGCGTAGAAAATGGCCTTATCAGTGTCTACGACTTCGCGGAAGGCAACGGTCGGATCATTCATGACCGATCAGGCAGTGATGAGCCAATCGATCTTATGATCGAGACCCCGAATAGCGTGAGATGGTCGAAGGGAACGCTCACCGTTGTTTCATCGGCATCCATTGTTTCTCCGAAATCGGCAAAGCGTCTTGTGGAAGCCGTCCGCAAATCAAATGCACTGACGATCGAAGCCTGGGTCACTCCTGCCAGCACAGATCAAACCGGACCAGCACGCATTGTGTCGTTGTCGTCAAACCCAAGTGTCCGCAATTTGACGCTTGGACACGACAACCATGTCTACGATGTTCGATTAAGAACCACCAGCACTGATGGAAACGGCAACCCTTCAACAGCCGCTCCTGCAAAATCACTGACCACCGCTTTGACGCACGTTGTGTTCACACGCGACTCCACCGGTGCGGCGGCAATCTTTGTGAACGGCGAACAAGTGGTCAGCAAGCTGGTTGGCGGCGACCTGAGCAACTGGGAGACAGGTCACCGGTTGTCGCTCGCCAACGAAATTTCGCGAGATCGCCCGTGGCTTGGGCAGTTCCATTTTGTCGCCATCTACGATCGTGCCCTGAATGGCAATGAAGTTCAGCAGAACTTCGCCGCCGGTTCGTCGCATGTCCTTCGTCCCGTTCCCGTGATAGTGCAGGCAAACGTGGGGGAAATGAAGGCCGCAACAACTGAATCTGAATATCATAAATCAATTCAACCGCTGTTGGTTTCCAAATGCATCAAGTGCCACGGAGCGGAAAAGCAAAAAGGTGGCCTTCGTCTGGAAAAAAAGGCCGCGGCGTTCAAAGGCGGAGACTCTGGCGAGCCAGCCATCGTACCCGGTAAGTCGATGGACAGTCGGCTGCTGAAACTGGTCATTGCAAAAGACGAAAACGAACGCATGCCGCCGGAAGGCGAACCGTTGACTGGCCCGCAGATTGAACTGCTAAAAAAATGGATTGATGCCGGGGCCGAATGGCCGGAAACAGATTCCCCAACCAGCAAACCCGCCCGACTGGAAATGGTGGTCACGGACGAAGATCGAAATCACTGGTCATTCCGTCCATTGCAGACGGTCACGCCGCCCGTCGTTGTGGATCAGGCATGGATTCGAAATTCCGTGGACCAATTTGTTAGACACACGCAGGAAGCCAAAGGCCTGACGTCCGCGGCAATCGCCAATGCAAGAACATTGATTCGCCGAGTCTATTTCGACGTCATTGGCCTGCCGCCAATGCTGATCGACAATGGCGGAATGCTTCACGAACAGACGCTTGGCATTGACATCGATCCAGTGGCGATCCTCAATCAGCCGGCAGCCTATTCCGCTCTCATCAATCAGCTTTTGGCATCCCCGCACTACGGCGAACGCTGGGCACGGCATTGGCTGGATGTGGCTCGTTACGCAGATAGCAACGGGCAGGAAGGGGACGCCGATCGTCCCGATGCGTATCGCTTTCGCGATTTCGTGATTCACTCGTTCAACGATGACCTGCCCTATGACACGTTTGTACGTTGGCAACTGGCAGGTGACGAAATCGCTCCGGACAATCCGCAGGCGATCGCGGCCACTGGCTTCATCGTGGCTGGCAACAGCACAATGCTCAACGTCCCGATGGAAGAAGAAAAGCTTCGCAATCGAGCCAACGAACTGGACGACATGGTCTCCACGACGGCCCAGGCATTTCTTGGAATGACACTTGCCTGCGCGCGATGCCATGACCACAAGTACGATCCGCTGCCGACTCGCGATTATTACCGCATGATGTGCGCCTTTAACAGCGGCGATCGCGTTGATGTCCCGTTGGCGTCTCCAGCTGTGGTCAAGGACCGCCGCGACGCAACCGATGCGTGGCAAAAGCAAATGAATGCAGCACAAAAGAAACGCGATGAATGGCTGAAGACGGCAAGGCAGCCGATTGCTCGGCAGGTGCTTGCTGAAAAAGTCGCAAAGCTGCAAATCTCAGACGATGAAAAAAAGCTGCTGCTCGACAACTCCGATGATCCAGCGGCAAAGAAGCTGGCTGACAAATATAAGAAGGAACTGAAGATCGACGACGCCGAATACGTGGCAGCACTGTCATCAGAGCAACAGGCGAACTGGAAAGAACTCGACACTGCCGTCAAACAAATCGCCGATCAAAAACCTGCCAGCTTGCCAACGGGCTTTGCGTTTGCTGATTTTTCTTCTGAGCCTCGCGAAACATGGCTATTTGAACGCGGCGACTTTATGGCTCGCAACGAACGACTGAGCCTTGGGTTCCTGACCGTGATGCAGCGAAACAAATCCGCTGACGATTACTGGAACGCCGCTCGCGAACCAAAAGGTCGTGACGATTCCACGCAACAGCGCCATGCGATGGCAGACTGGATGACAGACACCGAGCATGGTGCCGGTGTACTTCTTGCCCGCGTGATCACCAATCGTGTTTGGCAACATCATTTTGGCGATGGCATTGTTCGGACGGTCAGCGACTTTGGCGCTCGCGGCGATGCGCCAACACATCCTGAACTACTGGAATGGCTCACCGCGGAATTCATCAATCATGGTTGGAGCGTCAAGCATCTGCATCGCCTGATCCTCAACAGCCACACGTACCGTCAGGGAGTCGCCCCGAACGCAGCGAACAACACCATCGATCCAGAAAACAAGTTTCTCTGGCGTCGTCGTCCGCAGCGGTTGGAATCGGAGATTCTGCGGGATTCCATGTTGACTGTCGCAGGTTCAATCAATTCGGAAATGTTCGGACCAAGCGTGAAGCCTCCGATTCCAGGCGAAGCGATGCAGGCACGAAACGTGAAGAACCCCTATCCCCAGAACCTGTCGGACACAGTGGAGACTCGGCGTCGATCGATATACATGTTTCATAAGCGAGTCGTGCAGTATCCTTTAATGCAGGCATTTGATGCGCCGGATGCGCAAGTCAGTTGCGGTCAGCGAACGAATACTACGGTCGCACCTCAAGCATTGGCATTGTTGAATGATCCGTTCGTTCGCCTGCGTTCCGAAGAATTCGCACAGCGACTGATACATGAAGCTGGCAGCGATGGCGCAGCACAGATCCGTTCGGCATTTCAAGCTGGACTCGCACGCCAGCCCGATAACGATGAATTGAAGGTTGCTAAAACGTTTCTGGCTGAACAGTCAGCCGCTCGAAAAATCCACGATCAGAAATTGACCGATGATGCAGCAAAGACGCTGGCACTGACGGACTTTTGTCAGATGGTGTTTTCGTTCAATGAATTCATTTACGTCGATTGAGTTCTATAACGCCACGGGGAAGCAGTTTTATCGTGTTGAGAAGTAGTGGCCGAGCACTAAGGGTTGACTGGCGGCAGGCAGGCCACCAGTATGAACGTCACTCCTCGAACATTCCTCTTGAATGAATGACACTGACATGAGCAAAGATATCACGCGCCGTACGGCCCTCAAATGGACCACCGTCGCCGCTTGAGCAGCAGCCGTTGGGATTGGTCATGGGACACAAGAGGCCGGCGCAGCCTCCACATCTCAGATTGGCACTTCCACCGATGGCTGGAATTTAACGCACGACCGGGTCTGGCTTGGCAGCGACGTCATGCCCTTAATTCAGGGCGCCCGGGGCTGGGCCGAAGGGAAGCCCCGGATTGTGAAATACGGGGGGTCGGCGTTGCTCGTACGGCGGCCAGCCAATCCGTGTTCTTGAACTTGCAAAAGCATTAGAGACACTTTGAGGCGATCTGGAGTGGTGGTCACGTTGACCGGAACGCAGGTGAGTTCAGGGAAATACAAAAATGTCGTGGTTCTTGTTGCTGGCTTTTGGCGTTTGCGTGGGAATCCTCGGTGGACTGCTCGGGATTGGTGGCGGCGTTGTGCTCGTACCGGGATTAATCCTCCTGTTTGGCTTCAGTCAGCAGGAGGCGCAGGGAACCAGTCTGGCGGTCATGATTCCGCCGATCGGATTTTTTGCGGCGATGGTCTATTATCAGCATGGCTACGTCCGATTGCCGATGGTCGGATTGATTGCCCTGGGATTCATGATTGGCGCTTTTCTGGGTGCCAAAATTGTTCCGCATGTTCCTCTGGCAATGCTTCGAATCGTGTTTGGCATTCTATTGCTGTACATCGGATTTGCTTTCATTCTGAGCCCACGCGGGAGCGTCAGTCAGTCGGCATTGCCCGCTGGAATTGCCGCCGTGGTTTCGGGTGTCATCGCCTTTATCCTGCGTCGTCCAAGGCCGCCAAAGAGGCCGCTCGACAGGCCCGGTGAAGACCTGGATTATCACATTTAAGCGATCGGCAGGAATGGCATTACCATCGCCGCTTCTGTGAACTGGGCGGCCATTGCGAAATGGCCATACGGAAGGATGTAGATCTGAGGACAGATCTGCCTACGTAGTCCGACCTGTCTCAGGTCGCATTCCTGCGGCGTGGTGATTTCTTTGGTAGCCTTGTGTCGGTCACTTGATTCTTAGCGCCGCTGCAAAAACCTCTGATCTGCCAGCCAGCGCTCGCAGGCCTTGGTTCAGGCGCCATAAGGACGATCGTCCGCGCGGACACCAAAGTCGTGGGTCGTCGATGTGTACAGATGCGATTCCGTCGGTACGCCTGCCTTGTTCAGCGCCAGATACATCACGTCGCTGTGTTCCGGCGGGCTGATGATGTCGTCGCTGCCCTGTACAAGAAAAATTGGCGGCGTCCTGGCGGGAATTCGCAGATCAGGAGCCAGATCATTCTTGCCTTTGGCTTTCTAATAACCCGAATCAGCGGCGACAGCAAAATCAGGTCGGCAGTCCGTCTTGTCGATGTCATCGATTGCGGGATACGTGCGCTGTTCGAATTCGGTGGCGGTGGCGACGTGCCCGCCTGCGGAAAATCCGATGACGCCGATGCGGTCCGGATGAATGCCCCACTCCTTCGCTCGGCTGCGGACCAGGCTGACCGCTCCCTGCGCATCCTGCTGCGGGCGACGGGCCGGTTCGCCCTGAATGTCGTGCGGGCGACGCGGCACGCGATACTTCAAAATGATGCCAGAGATGCCACGAGACGTCAGCCAGTTCGCAACCTCCTCACCCTCCAGTTCCCAATAGAGATCCCAGTAGCCGCCGCGCGGACAGATTAGCATGGCGGTACCGGTATCGATCTTCTGTGATGGGCGGAAAAACGTCAGCGTTGGTTTCGTCACATTGGTGATCATCCTGGTTGACGTGTTCACTTCTTCTTTGTCACGAGTCAAGACAGGCGACGGGCGTTCGTACTCTTCGCCAATCGTTCCTGTTTCGTCCGGCGCGGGACCCGGCCAGACATCTACAACCATCGGTTCGTCGACGTACAAGAACACGCCAAGGCACAACTGGCACAGTAAGGAGAAGAGAGGTGCCAAAATTCGAGCGGTCAAAAAAATCTTTCTCAGCAGCGCGTAATCGCTTCACCGACCGCTGTTCCGATGATGACAACGTCTCATGATTTTAGATTCGACAAATCGGTTGCGGGATTCAGTTCTGTGACTTTGAAGTCTGCCATGTCGGCCTGCTCCGGATCTGAATGAGGAAAAAGATTCAGGAATTCTCGTGAAGATGATCGTCTGCTGGCACAAGCGAATCCACGACGGCTGCAGATGACCTCCGGATTCGCTAAGATTCGATAACGCCGGAAATCCGCTTCTTAGGAATGGCAACTGGCATGCTCGCCGCCGCAATAGAATCGCGATTCGAGCACAACTAACCTGTATCGACTCCGCATCTCAACGTCGTGTACCAGCCTCGCGATTTTCGAGCGATGCGGGAAATGGGCGAGTCCTGGACCATCATTACCGAAGATATGCCTCAACCCACCGGCATCAATCCGAGAGGCCCACGGCCAAAAGTAAAGGCGGATGACAAATGAGAATTGCATCAAAAGCACTGAGCCATTACAGCCGGTGCATAATCCCCGTGTTGCTCCTGGCCCTGTTGGCTGGACCATGGTCCTGGGCTGTCGCTGAAGAGGCGCGCAGCATTCCGGCTGGCCAGCGACAGCTTTTTCTTGATGACGAAGGGGTTGAGGAGAGTGAGAATCTCAGGCGGACGCTTCATGCGTCGGAGAAGAAAGGTGCTGTCATCCGCAGTGCAAATCCTGCTCAGACGATCCAGACAAGAATGGCTCCCGTCTGGGATCCTGAAGCGCAGCACTTCAAGCTGTGGGTGATCAGTACTGATGAACCGTTGAGGATCAGCACCGACGGACTGAACTGGACTTCCGGCCCAAAACCGAACCTGCGGATCGAGCACGCGGTCTACGATCCGCTCGATCCGGATCCGGCGCGACGCTTCAAGGCATCACTGCTGAACGAAGGATTCGCAGTTTCTCCTGACGGTGTTGAGTGGACGAAGCTGGATGTGCCAGCTGTCCCGAGCAGCGACGAAGGCAACATTAGTTACGATCCGCAGGAAGGGCCGTTTATTCATTCGGTCAAGCGTGGTGGTCCGTTTGGGCGATCCATTGCGATTGCCACCAGCAGAGACTTCAAAACCTGGAGCGACTTCGGGGTTGTGTTCCACGCCGACGAGCTGGATCAGGAACTGGGGACCGGGAACATCAAGGCGCGCGCGGCCGATGCAACGCTGCAGCAGACTGTGTACAACGTTCCGCAATCAGAAAACGTGGATGTCTACAACATGGGCGTGTTTCATTATGTCAACGTCGCTGCTGTTCCTGGTGACGTTTCCGTGACCGTCCTGGATGGCAACGACCAGACAATTGCCGTTTCCGAACCAGTGACAGGTGACCAGCCTCGGGCGGAGCTTCGCTGGAAGTCCGGCAATACGGACACCCTGAAAGAACAGGCTGTGCGACTGAGATTCACGCTGCGCAACTCGCGACTCTACTCTTTCTGGTGCGAATGAGGAGTACTATGGTTCCACATGCCACATCGGATTCACTGCCCAACCACAACCGGAGACAATTCATGACTCGCTTTCTCATCCTGATCACGCTCCTGAGCTTCAACTCGATTTCCGCGGCCGACGAGCTGCTTGAGATTGGTTCGCGTCGCGAATTATTCGTTGATCATGCGATCATCGACAAAATCGAGGGCCGAGCTGAGTTGCAGTTGCACCACCCGACGCCGCAGGAGATCGCGATCGTGCATGATGCTTCCTGGGAAGGAGCGGGCAGCGGTTATCACAGCGTCATACGTGATGGAGATCTGTACCGGATGTATTACCGCGGCTCAGCACTGGGCGTTGAAGGCGGCAAGCTGAAACTTGGGAGTGAAGTCTATTGTTACGCGGAAAGTCGGGACGGAATTACGTTTAGCAAACCGGAGCTGGGGCTGCACGAACACGACGGCGCGAATCAGAACAACATTATCTGGACCGGAGTCGGCACGCATAACTTTGCTCCGTTTTTGGATACGCGCCCCGACTGCCCGGTTGAGTCGCGTTTCAAGGCACTCGGTGGCACTGCGGCACAGGGCGGGCTATTTGCATTTCAGTCTGCGGATGGGATCCACTGGTCGCTAATGCACGACAAGCCCGTAGTCACCGAAGGAGCGTTTGATTCGCAAAACCTGGCATTCTGGGACGCAACAGCGGGCGTCTACCGTGCTTACTTTCGTACGTTCACTGAAGGTGTAACGACCGGCAAATTGTGGCAGCCAGCGGGCTATCGCGCGATCCGAACCGCGACCTCGCGCGACTTCCTGACCTGGGAAAACGAAGCCGATCTCACGTATGAGGACTCTCCCGCCGAGCATCTTTATACCAACCAGGTGGCGCCCTACTTTCGCGCTCCGCATATCCTGATCGGCTTTCCGACACGTTACATTGAACGCGGCTGGTCCGAATCGATGCGAGCGCTGCCGGAACTCGAACAGCGCGAGGAACGAGCGGCGGCTCATCTGCGGTACGGAACCGCGATCACCGAAGGGCTGCTGATGGCCAGCCGCAACGGTGTTCATTTCAAGCGCTGGAATGACGCCTTTCTGCGGCCGGGGCCCGAGCGGCCAGGGACGTGGCTCTATGGGCATCAATACATCGCCTGGCATGCCGTCGAGACGAAATCCTCCCTCCCTGGCGCGGCAAATGAATTGTCGCTGTATGCCAGCGAAGGGTCATGGCACGGAAAGAGCAACGCGATTCGCCGCTACACACTGCGTCTCGACGGCTTCGTCTCAGTCAATGCACCAATGAGCGGCGGTGAACTCATGACCAAACCGCTGACATTTGCGGGCGACAAACTGACATTAAACTTCGCGACTTCAGCCGCAGGCGACATTCGCGTGGAATTGCAGGACCGGGACGGCGAGCCACTGCCTGGGTTTACGCTCAACGACTGCCCGCCAATTTTCGGCGACGCGATCAATCGCACGGTGACGTGGACGGACGGCAGCGACGTCAGTAAACTCGCGGGAACGACGATTCGCCTGCGATTCTCGCTCCGTGACGCAGACCTTTATTCGCTACAATTCAAAGAGAAGACTCCGTGAAATGATTCAATTCAGGCTATCGCCTCCAACATGAAAGCATGATCGAAGAACATGATGACCGCTGGATTCATTCGAATGCTCATTGCGTCCCTCTTCTTGTGTGTCTCCACCACGACATGGGCGGACGACGTTCGTACAACGAAGATCACCGTCACAATTGACCGTGGCCGTGACCTCGGCCAGAACTTTGGTTCGCTGTTCGAAGTGACCAGCGACGACGGACAACTGGTCATCGGTGCGGGATTTCAAAATCTCTACAACACGCGATACCGAGCTGACCGTCATGCCGTACAGTTCTTTGTCCGACCCACAGCAGGTGAGCGAACGTTCGGAACTGATGCCCTGCCGCGTCCGAACAACCTGTGCGGCACATACCTTTACAGTCGCGACGAGGTGGTCCGCTCGACGTATGGTGGAATCAGGGTCTGGGACTCCGCCACAAAGAAATGGCTGGATGAAACCGAAGTCGGCGGCACCGGAGAGACAATGCGCATCGGCGACGGCACGCTCGAATTCGTTGACAGTGCGGTGAAATACAACGGGAAGACAATTCTCAGTGCGCCTCAGCGGGGAAGCTATCAACTCTTCTTCTATGCCAATGGCCATGTGTGTTTTTATCACGTCAACCGCGGCGATGGCGAGTATCGTCCCTACAGAAATGACGAAGATGGTTTTAGCAAACTCTACGCCTGTCCCTGGACGCCCGACCAGGACGAGATCGACCTGACGCGCGCTGTCGTCCTCACGCTGCCCGTTGTTGGCGAAACGACGTTCGCATGGGGACAGCTGGGGGAGCAAATTGTCACCGGTTCCAATATCGGCGGGTTTTATGTCTTCACAGACGGGGTCTGGAGAATGCTGCTGGAACCCAGGATCGACGTCAGCTATCAGCTTTACTCGACCATGGCATTTCACGACCGGCTGCTCATGGGCCAATACCCGACAGGTCGCGTGTTTGAATACGACGGGGACAAGATCACCGACCTGACCCAATGGCCGCCGAAGCTTGCAGGAGTTTCGGGGAGTGCCCGTGAAGCGCAGACAACAGTCATCTATGGTGGCAGCGTGTTTGTCGGTGTCTGGCCGTGGGGCGAATTGTGGCGATACAATCCCGACAGCAAAACCTGGACGTTCATGCAGCGGATGTTCGACCATCCGAAACTTTCGCACAGCATCATCCATCCGTATGACGTGGAAAACAGCGGCAACGCTGTGAGCAATCTCTGGGGCCAGCGCGTCACCAGTCTGGTGACGAACGGGCCCGATCTGTTTGTTTCAACTTCCGCCAAATTCCCGTGTGAGTGGAATGCTGAGCAGTTTCCGTTTCTCGCCCCTGATCAGTGGAAGTCCTACGGAACGGTGCACCGCATGACGATGCCGGGACACCTGGGCGCGAGTACAGAATGGACCGACGGACCGACAACGATCGAGTTTACGATCCGAGGTCCGGAAATCACGATCACTCAGGATGGCAGGCAACTCGCCGCCACGACAACGACCGGTCCCCTGGCGGCACGGTTGCGGGCCGTTTCCGGACTCAAACAGCCAAAATGGGGCGAAGGGATCTATGGAAAGTTCCGCGGCACGATAATTACGGGCGCACACATTTCACAAGAAGGAACCTCCCCGTGAGTCCTCAAACAACTACCTGTGAAAGGCAACAAAAGGGTCAAGGGGTCAAGTTTCTTTGATGCTTTGCCCCATCGATGCTTTCACGAGCGCGGCAACGCTTGCCTGCAAGACAAGTCGCATCAAGTCAGGCGTTTTATTGAAAGCTCTCTGTACGTTTCCACCATGTCATCGAAACTCAACTCAACTTAATGACGAGACGAGTCTATTCGGGACTGTCGTTCGTTTCTTCCAGCAATAGCGAAATGGTTCGGATGACTTCATTTGTCACGTCCTGCTGGCATCGCCCGCGTCGACTTTCTGGCAGGATTTCGTCATCAGAAACTTCGATAACCCAATCACAGACAGCCACCGACGGTTGCGTCAATGTTGTGCGCGGGTGCCCATCATTTCTATGCGGAATGATCACTTCGAAACCCTATTCATCATCGTCGTCGTAGCGGCTGGCTTCGAACCTGTCATGCGACATTCCAGCAAGCGAAACTGGGAGCGAACGAATCGGTGTCGTCGGTTCTGTGATGTGCTCCAGAGTTTCGTTAACCTCCAGGAGTAACTCGCGCAGGTCATCACTTCCTTCAAATCTGATTCCGAAGTGTGCGGCGCGATCCATGACGCTTACCAACTGGCCAGCCGTTTTCTGCCATTGGCTCGACAGAGCATACAGTCGTTTATCGATACTGATGTCTGATTCGAACGCTCCGGACATGATGCCATCAGTCCAGGCTGTCTTTATCTGCTCAAGTTGATCCCAAATCAAAACAGTTAGAGCGCACAATCCACACCCGGCCCCGCTCACGGAGTAGCACGCATGGCGAAATACCAGAACGCGTTGCCTCAGTCCCAAGGCAACTTCTTCATGACTGATTGAGGAATCGAGACCACGTTAATTTTTTTTGACGGGCAGGCTCTTCCTTATTTCGCGGCATTTCACCTCCTCAAGACGCACAGTGGTGAAGAGAGCCTTAGAAAGTACTTCCGGACCGGAATTGGCTCGAACACACCGGTCAGGTCTCGTGCTCGAAACCGCCACATGGCGGGCAAGTAAGGATTGGGGGCGATAGGCTCGGGTATTCCGCTGACGCACTTGCTGAGGCCAACGGCAAATGCGTTGAAATCCTGGAGGAAATCCGAGACGAGTACGAATACACCGAAACACCAATCGTCATCAGCGGATGTATTGGTCCTCGCGGGGACGGGTATGTGCCCACCGCTCTAATGTCTGAGAGCCAAGCCGAGGACTACCACTGCTCCCAGGTCGAGACCTTCGTCGGTACTGCTGTCGATCTGGTCACGGCCATCACCATGAACTACGCCGCAGAGCCCATTGGAGTGGCTCGTGCAGCTCAGAAAGCCGCACTCCCTGTCGTCATCTCTCTCACGGGCGAGACCGACGGAAGGCAATTGATTGGGGCCATCCAAAACAGTAAGCATTCCACAGGTCAGCTTTCGTGCATTTCGCATGATGAACATACTGGTTCAGGCTACCGATCCGACGTGATCGGCTTGAGCGTTGTTTTTGCTGCGGCGCTGAAGCGGGACGCAGGAGTCACGGTGTTGGCAGAGCAGCGTTTGCTGAAACCTGCGATTGTTTGCAGCCACAACTCAGCAGACAGGTTCAGGCGATCCAGAATCGGGGGAACTTTCCTTGCCACCGACCCGCGTCTGCCTGGCTTCACCTGACGACCGGTCCAGTCCGGAAGCTACAGGTATTCCGCCAGAGACATGAACACGCAACCCTTGTTTGACGCTCGACGCGACGAACATTTCTCACGAACCTTCTTTCGCTTCGGCTCAAGTTCCACAGGAGCCAGCCAGCCCGCGTTCTCACCATGCTCAATGCGAGCGTCTTTGGCATCGGCCGTCGAGACTACGTCGGCGAGCAAACAAAGGTTCCAGCAAACAAAGGTTCCAGCCACCGAGCAAACAAAGCCTCCAGCCACCGTAAAAGACTCCCATACTTTTTCTACCACCACTTATTCGCACGCGGAAGCTTTTCCGTTGCGGGCGTGGTGCGGAATGCGGGCTGGCCTGCTGGTTTACGTTGTTGCATCTGAATATACTGCTGGCGTGAACGGCCGAGCAAACCAGATGAGAATCGATTCGATTGAGGAACAAGAGTGCAAAATTTCTCGCGACGACTTGCGGCGGCAGTGTGTTATTTGAGCCTTTCTGGTGCTCTGCTGACCGCTGAAGACTGGCCTCATTGGCGGGGACCGAATCGCAACGACATCGTTGGCGAATCGTCGGGCTGGACGGCGGAGGGATGGCGGAGGGATGGCGATCCTCGGCATCGGCATGGAAGCAAAATGTCGGCGAAGGATCTACGTCACCGATTGTCGTGGGTGAATGTTTGTACGTCATGGGCTGGCGCGGCCAAAAGGACTTCGTGCACTGTCTAAATGCAAAGACCGGCAAGGAAGAGTGGTCGGTTTCGTACAAGTGCCCGCAGTATGGGCGCCTCGCAACGGGTGACGAAGGACTCTATTCCGGTCCTACGTCGACACCTGGAGAGTCGAAAACGGGGACATAGTACTTTACCGGTTCAGTGGGATGTCCCCGCTTTGTGGGATTCTGTTCTGGCATGCAGCAACAAATCCATCGAGAAATTTGCGGTACCCAACCTTACCGATCGATCCGCAATTCTCGTGTCCGGCACCATCAATCAAGCATAGTTTATGACCAACACGTTCCATCCCCACTGATGAAATCGTTCGGTGTGTTCGAGATTCTTTCCCTTGGTCGCATCTTGGCCGTGCAGGTAGAGAAAGACTGGAGCCTCCGAATTTTCGACGGGGACCCAAAAGTTGCTGTGTGATCGGGCTACAAGCACAGTCGCCGATTCACGAAATGACGAAATCGATGTACTGAGCCTCACAAGCGGTTGAGTAAGAAACTCGAAGGCGGCGTGCTTGAGGCAGAAGTTGAATGCATGCGGTGGTTTGCCAGTAATTGCTGTGCGTGCAGAGAGTGAGCCGTGATGGCGACGCTGCGGGACCATGATTCGCCATTTGCTTAGCGAGTGTGTCCGGGTCCAGCGGTGAGTCGATCTGTTCGATGTCGCGGAGAGCCCGTTCCCGGTGTTCCGACGACGAGTGGACTCGATGGCCGCGTAACGCTCGGGGAGACCGATTGCCATGGATTGCGTTCGTGGGAAGCTGAACAGCCGACGTTGATTCTCCGCAGACTCGGTTCGCATGAGTGATGATGCCGTGTGTTGAGCCAGGACGAATAAAGTGCGTTGTCGGAGTGAGTTCGAGCGAAGCGGTAGCTCCATGGGTATCAGCCAGCTTCCAATCCAGTCACACGTCCGGACAGGTCGGACAATACGGGCTCGAGTGCATTCAAAAGAGCCAGTCGCCGTAAGGAAACTCCCGAGCCCCGACTTATCGCCTGCAGACGAGCCCATGCTTCCGGCAACCCGCTGGCCAGTCCAGTCCGCAGGGCTCGCTCAGCCCGGTAATCAGCGAGTTTCACAAAGGCGCCATACGGAAGCCACCCGGGCGACTGCAATCGAAAAGCCTCCATCTCATGGATGGCTTCCGCCGACTCGCGAATGGTCTTTGCCATCGCCTGACCTTGCGCAAAACCGCGCTCCGTCGCGTTGCCTCTGCAAACGGTGTCGATCTGTGGTGTTTTTGTATTAGCGGACATGATTCAATCTCCTTCGTACTGTCAAGCCAGGATCGATAACGCTGCCGGCAACACTTCCGCTGACATCGGAGTGTGGCCCTTCATCTCTCCGTCCAGATCCAACGGATCATTCGTCTGCGATTCAATGGCGAATGTACGCACCTGGTGGTACTCCACAAATTTTAAAGTCAGGTGGGAGCCATCGAAGACTTTGGTGAACAGCTTCAGCATTTCCCAACGAGTCGCATTGCGAACGACAAGCACGTCAACTTTGCCATCCCCAAGTTCAGCATGGGGTGCCAGCATCATTCCGGGCCCTGCAAATCTGGGATTACAGGCGACAACAAAGAGGTATTCGTCGTCGAATGTCTGACCGTCAAGAATCAGCTTCGCGCGACGTTGTTTGGGTCGCAGAATTTGCAAGAGCGTTGCAGCGGAATAACGTGGTGGACCAAGCCAACGCCACTTTTCGGCATTCGAATTGATATCCGACACGGCACCCCAGCCGACAAGATCCACAGAGTAAACGACCCGGTCCTTCAGAGTGACTCGAATCACATCCAGCGGCAGTTGTTGTCCAGCAACAATCCTGCGAGCCGCTTCGAGCGGATCTTTGCATTGCAGGTGCTCGGCGATCGTGTTTCCGGTGCCGGCTGGAATGATTCCCAGCGGGAGAAAACCCGGTTCCTCGCGATGCATCAAGCCATCTGCCACTTCATGGAACGTGCCATCGCCGCCAATCACACAGATGGCATCACAGGATTTTTTGTCCAGCGACTGAGCAATCTCTGTGGCGTGCCCCGATCGCTGCGTGACATGGATATTCAAGTCAATTCCAGCGTTCGCGAATATTGGCTTGACGCTCTCAAGGACTCTGAGGCCGCATTTGCGTCCTCCCTTAGGATTGACGACGACAGATAGACGGTGAATAGTCATGAATAATTCTCAACAGCAGTGCCAGCAGAAACTCTTCAGTAAAGTTAAGTAAACACTTACATTTAAGCCAAGAAAGACCTGTCGCTCTGCCAAACCTTAAAGTGTAGGTTGGACATTCCTGTCCGACTGCGTTTCGACGGGCACGAATGCCCATCGTACCCCGATATCCAGCCTCGACAGAGCACTAGGAAATCTCGCCACTCACAAGACACTTCGCCACGGCAGCAAACAGACGCTCTCGCTGACGCGGCGGCAGCAGCTTCAGTTCTCGAATGATATTGGAAATCGTGGCCAGCCCCAGCAACCCCCAAGCGGCCATCTCCACTGGCAAGCCGGATTTTAGATTGCCGGGATTGCGACCCGCTGCCACCTGGCCGCATACGAGCTGATGAAATCTCTTGTACATGTCAACCAGTGCAACCCGGATGTCGTCGTCATCCGTTTCTGTCAGGGCTGTGAATACGATTCGATAGAACCCGGATTCACCCTGATGGTGCGACTCATATTCCACGATGCGTTCAACAGCTTCTTCGGGTGCAGGGCGATCCGCCAGTATCTGGTTCCAGACTTCAGCACGGGACCGAAAAATGTCATCGATCGCCGCCAGGAACATCGCTTTCTTGTCCGGCCACAGTCGATACAGAATGTTTTCTCGAACATCGCACCGCTGAGCCAGTTCTGCAGTGGTTGTTCGTCGGTATCCGAGTTCGCTGAAGACCTCACAGACGATTGGCAACAGCTTTTTTGATTGCTCCTGTGTTTGACTGGGGCGTGCCACT
>Ga0209284_10001954_pt1 | contig 29711 bp, 24 predicted proteins | sample FRY03_FD_187211 | JGI IMG/M metagenome (GOLD analysis project Ga0209284, IMG submission 187211) | Freshwater microbial communities from Lake Fryxell liftoff mats and glacier meltwater in Antarctica - FRY-03 (SPAdes) (version 2) | ecosystem: Environmental > Aquatic > Freshwater > Ice > Glacier...
ATAATTTGTCGTTCATCAAAAAGATATTCGGGGCCAATGAAGCCAACTACGCTGTTAACAAGAAAAGGATCAAAAGTTCGAGCCAAGCCATAGGCCCTAGCTTCAAGGGTAAGTTGATCAATACCATGATGGGCATTAGCAGAAAGTGAACTACCTTGCCCCGTTTCAAAATACATAGCTTGGTTACCTGCCCATTTAACCTTGCGAGAGGCGTGATGTTCCAGCACTTGCTCTTTGCCTTCCTTAAGCAAGGAAAGAGAGATGCCAAAGCTTTCGTTAGTTTTTTGTGTGCCGCCGATGGATTGAAACAAAAGATCGACTGGCGCGCCATTTTTCATCGCAGCTAATTGGGTTGTGATATGCGCCAAGCAGCAACCCTGAGTAGGAACATTTAACCCTGTAATAATTCGATCAATCGATTTCAAAATAGCAGAAACGGAATCAATAGAATCGACTGCAGGGTTAACTCCTATCACAGCATCGCCCGCGCCCATCAGCAGGCCATCGATGCAGGATGCTGCAATGCCTGCGGTGTTATCCGTGGGGTGATTTGGTTGGATGCGAACGCCAAGGGTATTAGGAAGTCCAAGTGTATTTCTGCAGCGGGTGATATTTTTAATTTGGCTAGCAATTGCAATCAATTCTTTGTTAGCAAGAAGTTTGGTAACTCCTGCCACTATTTCTGGAGTAAGCCCCCGTTGAAGCTTTTTAAGCTCGTCTCCTTGGGGCATATCCTGCAATAAATACTCGCGTAGTTCCCCCACCGTAAGTGAAGCAAAAGGTTTGAAGGCAACTGCATCATAAGAGTCGAATATTACTTTAGAGACATCATCGAAATCGGGGTCGATGATGGGGTAAGAGATAAATTCGGAAAGGGGAAGATCTGCAAGGGCCATCTTAGCAGCGACGCGTTCGCGTTCATTTCTTGCGGCAATGCCTGCAAGTAAATCTCCTGATTTAGGTTCATTGGCTTTGGCTAAAAGCAATTTTAGATCCGGGAAGGTGTATTTTTCACTGCATATGGAATGTGAATAAGGCATCAAAAGGAATCCAAGTCTGATTTTAATTTAAACAAGATTAAATTGTAATGAGATAAGCGGCTTAAAGCGAAGGCCTTATAACAAGAATTGTTTTATGTTTAAAATGAGTGGGGCGTTTGGGGAAAATGCCTTATGGTAAAACTCAAATGAGGAGGAGTACAAAGGTTGAAAAAAAGTTGTATTTAAAAAGGTTAAAGGAGCTTATCTTATTTAAATAGCTATAAGGTTATACTTTTAAATCGGTTATGGCAAATGATATTCAAAGCTGTATTTTTTAAAAAAACAATCGATTAGCGGGCCATATCAGTGAAACGGGGGTTTAACCTAGTAGTTAATTTTAAATTATGCCTAATGTTTTGCCTAAACGGGATGAATGATGTTAAACCTGCCGAAATTGATGTTAGTGGTACTGGCGGTTTCAATAATTGAAATTGCAACTGCAGCGGTTCCTGAAGATAAGAAAGTTGCGCCTGTCAAATCTAAAAAAGGGCCTAATAAAAATCTTATTTTGTCTGCAGATACTGATGCTTCCAAGGTTAAATATTTTGAAAAAAATGTAAGGCCTATTCTCGTGAACCACTGCTATGCCTGCCATAGTGCGGATACCAAGCCTTCGGGGGATTTGCGGGTTGACGATCGCAAGGGCCTCATCATTGGAGGTAAGAACGGGCCTGCAATCGTTGCGGGTAAACCAGATCAGGGGCTGTTGCTTAAAAGGGTGTCTAGTGGTGCGAATAAGCAGATGCCATTAGAGGGAGAAAAACTTAGCGATACGCAAATCAATTTCTTAAAAAAATGGATCGAAGATGGGGCTGTATGGCCTGCGGTTAAGTTGCCATTTGCACTTGGCCAAAATAGGCCCACCTATGAAAAATTAAAGAAAGAACACTGGGCTTGGCAACCTATAACAATTCCTAAGGTTCCAGAAGTGAACAATGCCTCGTGGTCAAGGTCTAGCGTGGATAAGTTTATATTTTCGAAGATGACAGCCGCGGGATTACAACCTGTTGCTGATGCTGACCGGGTTACCCTGATAAGAAGATTAACTTTTGATTTGACCGGTTTGCCCCCCACGCCTTCGGAAATCGAAAGCTTCGTGAAAGACAACAATAATAATGCTTTGGAAAACCTTGTAGATCGGCTTCTTGCAGCAAAGTCCTTTGGCGAAAGTTGGGGTAGGCACTGGCTTGATGTTGCAAGGTATGGTGAATCAACAGGCCCCTCGAGAAATATTCCATACCCTTTTGCTTGGCGGTACCGCGATTATGTCATTGATAGTTTTAATGCGGATCTACCTTTTAATCAATTTATCAAAGAGCAGGTTGCGGGGGATCTTCTTTTTCCTAAAAATGATGAAGATGCAAACCGCCTGAAGATTGCTACGGGGTTTCTTGCCTTGGGTGTCAAGGATGTAAACCAGCGCTTTAAGAATCGTTTCATTATGGATAATGTGGATGAGCAGATTGATGTGGTAACTCGTTCTGTACTTGGTTTGACCGTAAGTTGCGCTCGATGCCATGACCATAAATTTGATCCTATTCCACAAACCGATTACTACTCCTTGGCGGGGATATTCACCAGCACCGATAATGCTTCAGGGTTGAAAAACCTGATGGGTGGGGGCGGGTTGGCTTACTATGTTCCTGATAATCTGGTCAAGCTGAAAGGCGCAGTTTCGCAGGTGCCCGATGAAAAGCGCATCAAACTTCAAGCGGAAGTTGCAGATGCCAAGGTGGCTTGGGAAAAAATCAAAGGCACTCCCAATGGCTTGAAACCTGATGCCAATGGCGACCCAGAACAAAAAAAGTTCCGCATCAAGTTCGAAAAACTACAATCAGATTTATCCGCACTGATGGGTTCTGCACAAGAGTCATTGTCTGCGCATGGCGTGCGGGATTCTAATGTGATTGCAGATACCGAGGTTCGCATTCGGGGCGAAGCAGAAAAACTTGGGCCAGTTTGGCCCCGTGGGTTTCTTTCTGTTTTCCAAGTCCCCAATGCCAAGCCTATTAACAAGCAGCAAAGTGGTAGGCTGGAACTTGCGCAATGGTTGATCAGTGACCAAAATCCCCTTGCATCTAGGGTGATTGTAAACCGAGTTTGGGACCATCTGTTTGGCAGAGGTATTGTTTCCACGGTTGATAACTTTGGCGTTTCAGGGGACAAACCCTCAAACCCAGAACTACTCGATTATTTATCCCACCAATTTATACAAAATGAGTGGAGTATCAAAAAGCTTGTCCGTATTTTGGTGCTTACCAAGGCTTATCAACTATCTTCCGATTCAAACGAACAACACTACCAGGTAGACCCAGCAAATTCCTTGGTGTGGCATCATTCGCCCCGCAGTTTAAGTGCTGAAGAGTTTCGCGATGCGATGCTTGCCACTTGTGGGCAGCTTAATTCAAAAAGGATCACAGGTTCACCAGCGAACAATTTTAAAATGAAAGAGATTCGTGATAACGGTGGTGAAGCGAAACAGATTCACGATTCTGCAGCTAAGAGTTCTTACCGAAGTATTTATCTGCCACTTTTACGAGGCCTTACGCCAAAAGATCTGGAAGCGTTCGATCCTGTTGATCAAACTCTGGTGACGGGTAACCGAGATACAACGACCGTACCTGGTCAGGCATTGTTTGTTCTTAATTCTTCGTTTGTACGCAAGCAATCCTTGAATCTTGCAGAAAAGCTTTTGCAGAATTCAAAAAGTACTGATGATGAAAAAATTCAGCAGGCATATCAACTTATGCTGGGTCGTACCCCGACGGAAAAAGAATTGGAGAGGGATAATACATTCTTGGCGGATTATGAATCTGCAGCAAGAGAGTTAAAATACCCACCAAAACCGAGCATAAAGAAGGCGAATCAGGCAAAGCAGAATGCCAAGAAAAAAAATGGCCCACCTGCGAACCCTGATCAGATCGAGCAAGACACCGAATTATCAAGCGATGAAGATGTTTTGCCAAAAGATGGTAAAACTGCAGCTTGGCTCGCTTTGGTGCAAGCTTTGTATGCTTCTGCTGAGTTCAGATTTGTTAAATAAATTACACGAAATCTTCGCAAACAAAGGATAATTCAATGCTGGAAATTTCTCGCAGGCAAGTGTTAAAATCAACAAGTGGTGGCTTTGGTATGCTCGCCCTTGCTGGGTTGATTGGTCAGCAAGCAAAAGGCGCCCTAAAAGATTTCGCAACACCCCTTTCACCAAAAGAACCCCACTTCACTCCTAAGGCAAAGCGCCTTATCTTTGTGCATATGAATGGCTCGATGTCGCACCATGATACATTTGATTACAAACCTCAATTGATCAAAGATGATGGGAAGTCCGGCCCGGGGGGTGGGACACTCACTGCTTCAAAATTTAAGTTCGCCCAATACGGTCAGACCGGATCATGGTTTTCAGAACTTCTACCGAACCTTGCCACGCATGCAGATAAGATTTGCTGGCTGCGGGGATTGTACACCGATACACCCGCACACCCCCAAGCGGTTGTCCAATTGCATACCGGGAGTGCCAATGCTGCCCTTACCCGCCCAAGTATGGGTGCTTGGCTTCTCTATGGCCTTGGTAGTGAAAACCTAGATTTACCCGGTTATATTACCATTAATCCTCCGCCAAACTTTGGTGGTTCAGTTAACTTCGGAAGTGCATTTCTACCTGCTCATTTTCAAGGAACTAGAATTGATGACAAAGGCAACCTTCCCAACCTTAGGCCAACTTCCGACACTTTATTGCAACGCAAACAACTTGATTTAATTCAATCTATGAACCGCAATCTGGCTTCTTCTAAGGGCGCCCCTGATTCTTTGGAAGGTATCATCCAGAATTATGAACTCGGTTTTAAAATGCAGCACAAGGTGCCCGAACTTCTTGATATCTCTAAGGAATCGCAACGCACCAAAGATTCCTATGGCGTAGATAAAAACGCCACTTCAAGCTTTGCACGCCAATGCATTATGGCACGCAGACTAAGCGAAGCGGGGGTTCGTTTTGTTGAGATTTGCCAACCAGGTTGGGATCATCATAATAATCTTCACAAAGGCCTGATAGACCGATGCGGATCTATCGACCAACCCGTTGCCGCCCTACTTGCAGACCTCGATCAGCGGGGCCTTCTTGAGGAAACTTTAGTTTTGTTTGGAAGTGAATTCGGCAGGCTTCCCACTGCCCAAGGTAAGGATGGCCGTGACCATAACATCACCGGCTACCCCATGTTTATGGTTGGTGCGGGTGTCAAAAAAGGCTTTTCTTATGGGGTCACCGATGAATACGGAATCAAGGCTGTGGAAGGCAGAATGCATAACAACGATTTTCATGCCACACTCTTGGCTTTGATGGGCCTTGACCACACCCAACTTACTTATCAATACGCAGGCCGCGATTTCAGATTGACCGATGTGGCAGGTAAAGTCGCTCAAGAGATCTTTTCTTAACCGTGTTTCTGCCTTGGAATGTGATGCATAATAAATGCCAATCGCATTAGTAATCAGCCTAATTGATTTAGCACAGCTTTTAATTCTTTAAGTAACACTTCTACATTGCGATGCGTATTGTACCCGTGAATTGCAATTCTCAACCGCCCTGCATTTCCCATTACATGAATGTTTTTAGATTTTAGATGAGCGTGAATGATATCGGCTTTGGGATGTCGGAACGCAAGTATGCCTGCAATATGATCTGGATTATTTGGGGTTATTAATTCGATGGGGAGTTTGGCAAGTTCTTCGAGGCAATGTAAAACCAAAGGGCGGGTTGCAGCTTCTATTTTTTCCACACCGATGGAATGAATGTATTGCAAGCCTGCGCGGATTGCATAAATAGCTGGGTAATTAGGCATACCCACTGCAAAGCTCGCTGCACCGGGCTTACTCTTGGCTTCGGTAAAACGATTGGCTCCAAAGGGTTCTTCCAGATTAAACCAACCACCCGCCTTAGATGTCAGGGCATTATTTTTTGCAGAAGGAACCCCGACTAAACCTCCGCCGTGGCTTGAAAGAATCCACTTATGCGTGCTGCTAATAATCAAATCAACTCCGTCTAACTTTAAGGGAATTCTACCCAAGGCCTGAGTCACATCGGTTGCGAGCAGTGAATTTGAATGTTTACGAACCACCTGAACAAGGTCGGGGATATTAAGCTTGAACCCGTTTAGAAAGCTGACAAGGGAAACATTAACAAGGTGTGTTTTTGAGGTAAGAAGTGGTATTAGATCTTCGAAAGCGAGAATGCCATTCCGATGGCGCCAAACTTTTACGCTAGCTAGGCAAGAATCTTGCAGCCAAGGAGTTGCCCCAGCAGGGAAATCTAAATCATTGATGACTACCTCATCACCTGCATGAAAATTTAGAGCAAGGGCAGTAAGGTTATAAGCTTCGGAAGAGCAAGAGCAAATAGCGATTTCATCAGATGATAAGCCATAGAAAGAAGCAGTAAGCTGGCGAGTTGCTTGCCATTGTTCTTCGTGTAGCATCCTGCCATCCATCCCTAAAAGCTTATCCTGAAAATACTGTAAAAGGGCATCTTTGACAGCAAGTGGAGGAATACCCTCCGCAGCAGAATTAAGATAAATTCTATTCTCGAGTGAAGGAAAATCTAAAAGTCTGGAAGTTTCATTTAGCATAGAGGTACCTTTTGTAAAAACTTATTCTTGAGGTGGAAGGTCATTATAAAAGTCAGGTGGAAGTCCATAGGTTTAGGGAAGTAAGACCAAGGAAGCAAGACCGTGGGGTGATTGATAAAGCCAGTAATGGGGTGATAATGAAGGAATTCGCCTACATAAGTTTTGCTGATAAAAAGAACCCCTAGAAAAAAAGTAGCAAGGATAATGGGAAGAGAGTTGGATTTAAGAAGAAATTCTCTGCGGTCCATAAATTAACTCGTGGAAGAAAATAGCTTAATTTTTATTGTAATGGTAGCGATACAGTTAAGACAAAGATTTAACGGGTAATTAATTTAAAAGCAGCGATGAGCATTACGAAAGCAAGCAAGCGGAGGAAAATTTTAGGAGAAAGTTTTTTGATTCCCAGATGACTACCTAAATATCCACCTGCAACAACCACAGGCACCCAGATGCAGATGGCCCAAGGAAGAAAATGCGTGGAGGCAATCGACCCAGCCAGACCAGAAATGGAATTAACTAAAATGAATGCAGCAGAGACACCTGCGGTGGTGGGAAGATTAGACCAGCCTGCAAATAGAATGATAGGCGAAATAAAAATCCCGCCACCTGTGCCCGTTAAACCAGATAGCCCACCAATCAAGGCACCTACAGAAAACCCCAGAGGAATAGAGAATGGCAGGTTAATCAAGGGTTTGGAATTTTCATTGATGATCGCCAGCCTTATTGCTCCTAAAATTAAAATGATCGTAAGGCCAACTTTAAACCACTCGACTGGAAAAGAAAAATAAGAAGTCAGAAAGGCAGCCGGGATTGATGTACAAGCGAAGGGCCAGAATAATTTCCAGTTGAAATGCCCTTGTTTTACAAAACGATAAGAAACGAGGCTAGCTACAAAAATATTCAATACAAATGCAGTTGGCTTCATCATTTCTGTTCCGATGCCAACCAGAATCATAGCCGCTATGTACGCAGAGGCGCCAGCGTGGCCTACCGAAGAGTAAAGAGCTGCTGCTAAGAAAAAAAGAACCCCAAGAATAACGATTTGATACGGGTCCAACTATTCACCCATTTCTTAAGGTAAGTCGAAGTAAAATAATAAGCAGTAAGAAATAAGCAGCGTAAAGTTATTACTTAGGATGCTATCTACCTACTATGTTATGGTTATTTATTGAACCAGCAAACCAACGGAGATTGAATCATGTTTAACCTAACATTTACATTTCTTGCAAGTTGTACAATTTTAGGATTTGCAAATGCACCTAAGGGCGCAACTCGCCTACCCCGTGAAAACCTACTGCTATTTCGTGATGCAATGGGTAAGGTTGTTCCTGTTATGAGTGAAGCAGATTGGTTAAAGCGCAGGGAAGAAATAGTCAAGGAGATGGAATCGGTGATGGGAAAACTTCCAGGGAAGGAAAAACGCATCGCACTTGAACCCAAGGTGGAAGAAGAGGTGGATTGCGAATCTTATGTGAGGAAATTGATTTCCTACGCCAGCGAGCCGAACTCTAGGGTAACCGCTTATTTATGTATACCTAAAGATGTGATTGAAGGAAAAAGAAAAACCAGTGCGGTGCTATGCCTGCATGGCACCAATAACCAAATCGGCCATGGAACAGTGGTAGGGATAGGCGATGTTCAAAATCGGGGCTATGCCAAGGAACTTGCAATGCGAGGTTTTATAACTTTATCGCCGAGCTATCCATTACTAGCCAAGTATCAGCCAGATGTAAAGGCGCTGGGTTGGGAAAGTGGCACGCTAAAAGCGGTGTGGGATAACATGCGTGGGCTCGATTACTTGGAGACTCTGCCTTATCTTGCGCATAAAAATTTTGGCGCGGTGGGTCATTCACTTGGTGGGCATAATGCGGTTTATACTGCGGTATTCGACCCTAGAGTGAAAGTAATAGTTTCGAGTTGCGGATTAGATTCGTATGTAGATTATATGAATGGGAATAGCAAGGTATGGGAGTTAGAAAAAGGTTGGTGCCAGACCCGATATATGCCGAAGTTGGCGATGTATAAGGGTAAGTTGGACCAAATTCCATTTGATTTTCACGAAATGATAGGGGCGTTAGCTCCGCGCAAGACCCTGATTATTGCGCCGACCATGGATAGTAATTTTAAAGCAGCGAGTGTGGATAGGGTGGCTGAATCTGCAGCTAAGATTTTTACCCTTTATAAGAAGCCTGAGAATTTGAAAGTTTTGCACCCAGAGGGTGGGCATGATTTCGCACCCGAAATGAGAGAAGCTGCATTTAAACTTTTTGATCAAGTACTCGAGGGTAAGTAAAAACTAAGTCATAATTATAGCAGTTTTAATAGCTAAATTTACCCAATCAAGCATAAGTTAAGCTATTATTATGGACAAATTTATATTCTTTAGTTACGGTAGACTTATTGAAAAATAGAATTAGTAAGGGACCCACCACGATGAATATGAAAATAATTAAGCACCAACGAAAAGCATTTACATTGATTGAGCTTTTAGTAGTCATTGCTATCATTGCCATTTTGATTGGCTTGCTTCTACCTGCGGTGCAAAAAGTTAGGGAAGCCGCAGCCCGAACTCAGTGCACGAATAACTTTAAACAGCTTGGCTTGGCCATTCATAATTTTGAAAGCACTACAGGCGCATTACCTTGGCATCAGGGACAGCTTAGTGTAGTAACAGGTGGGGTAAATTTTCGTCAAAGCGGTATTTTGTTATTATTACCTTTTTTGGAACAAGCAGCAGCATTTGCAAGAATTGAAGCAGTGGATGGTGATAAAGATCCTTGGAATGGATTCATCAATTCAACTGTAAAAATTCCCGGGTTGTTGTGTCCCTCCGACCCCACAACTATGCCTGCGTCAAATGTATGGCAACATACCAATTACATGTTTTGTTTGGGTGATTCCATCGACCAGATACAATACGCCAGGACAAGGGGTATGTTCATTGCTTCTCAGACTGTTGCGTTATCTGGGGTTCGAACGGGGCTTAAATTTAAAGATATTTCCGATGGAACCAGCAATACCTTGGCCATGGCAGAACGAAGGCGGGCTTCTTCTGGCTCTGCTCGTGATATGACCATGACTTATATTCAAGCGGGAAATTGGTTCACCACTCCAAACCAATGTAGGGCTACTTTCGATTTTCCAAATCGCTCTTTTCCAGCCTCCGTCCCCGCAGGTGACCTTCAGATATGGTCTGGGTCACGCTGGCATGACGGTGGTTCGGGTTTTAGTGGAATTTCCACCAATGCTGCTCCTAATAGTAGCCCAGCTTGTTGTTATGTAAGGTGGGATGCGGGTAGTGGATTGTATCCTCCTAGTAGTGCACATACAGGCGGGGTGGTTGCAGTTTTTGGCGATGCTTCGGTCAGGTTTATTACAAACTCAATCGATTCAGGAAATCAAAATGCCAATGGAACGAATCTAACCGGGCCCAGCCCTTTTGGAATCTTTGGCGCAATGGGCACCCGTGCAGGTGAAGAACCTATCTCTCAATAAACTTTTTCAGGATACATGATAATGATGCTTCGATTTCAATTCGGATTTATAGTAATGGTGTTTGCGGTAATCGGCTGTGGTTCCGATGCACCTAAAGGGCCAGAAAAATTAACCACCATTCCCGTTGAAGGCACCGTTACCTTAAAAGGTGTACCTGCTGCAGAAGTAAGTATTTCACTTCATCACCCCGAAGGTAAAGTTGCACCCAGAGGAATTTCTGATAAAGAGGGGAAGTTTAAAATCTCCACTTATGGAAAGGAAGATGGCGCACCCGAAGCAAAGTATAAGGTGACCGCTGCTAAATCGGTGGTGAAGGAAATTTCACCTGGTGTATTAGCACCCCCACCGCCAGGCGGTTTTAAATCGGATATCCCAGTTAAGTATGAAAACCTGAACACTACAGATCTTTCTATCGAGGTAAAAGTCGGGGTTAAAAATTCTATCAATATTGATTTAAAGTAAACTAGCGGTTTTAATTCTTTTCGTTTACTAAGTCAGCGGGTAAATTTCTCCGCTGAGAGCCAACTTGAAATTAGAATATGAGCATCCCCTTAGGCCTTAAACTGACGCGCGCAAAACTCGACGATCCGAATGAACGGCAGGCCTTTCAAGAACTGAGTAGCGATTACTTCCTCTGGATGAATCAGCAGATCAGCGGACTGTGCGGGTTTTCGATCCCCGACATCGTTGGCCACAACCTCGAAGACTATGTAGCCTTTACCGTGGGAATCAGCTGCAACATTGGTCCCGAAGAGGGCGGAATCTATTTCATTCGCAATGACAAAGGCGGCGCAGATGCTATGGGCGGACTTCGCCGCCTGCCGGATGGGGCGGCGGAAATTGTGCGCATATTCACGCGTCCGGAGCTAAGGGGTTCGGGCCTCGGTTCTTCTATGGTTCGAGGGCTTGTCTCCGAAGCAAAGCGACTTAAATACCGAGAAATTCGTCTCGATACAGGCGTTTTCATGAAAGATGCCCAGAGGATCTACGCCGCCGCCGGCTTTGTCTTCTGTGATGCATATGCTGGAGCTGAGCCACCGGATGCTCTGCAACCTTTCTGGCTTTACCTGAAACAATCTCTCGAATAAGATATGCGGCTATCTGGTAAGTCCAACGCAAGTTTTTGTAGACCGTCAAGCGATTCGGGCAACCCAACAGCGAAAGCCATAGCTATGGTCAAAGCCATATTTTTGAGGGCCCCATTCTAATTTGGAACCGAGGTGCCATTTACCCGCCATATAGGTGGAATAGCCGGCTTGTCTAAGAGCCGAGGCAAGAGTGATAGTGCCTAGAGGAAAAGCACATAGGTTTGTGGGGGAAAGCACATGAGGGCCAAAGCGGCTAGTAAAACGGCCAGAAAGCAAAGCTGTTCGGGTAGGAGAGCAAACAGGCTGAACATAATGTTAGTCAAGCTCAACGCCTTCCTTAACAAGCTTATCCATATTTGGGGTTTGAAAACTTCCATTATGCCAGCCTACATCTTTCCATCCTAAATCATCCGCAACAATGAGAAGGATATTGGGTTGTGCTTGAATATTTTGGCTGCGAAAAAGTGATAGAAGAATGATAAGAATGATTAAATAACGGTTCATAATGGATTGCTCAACTTATAATATAAACCTAAAAACAACAAAGATTATAAAGCAAAAATCTATTGTAAGGGTAAATAAATTATTAACTTTCTGGATTATTAAAAGAACCATCTTCGGTGTAAGAATTTATATTTTATTCTTAGTAATGGCTTATAAAATCAGTCTTGTGGTTGAGCATAAGTTTTCTATATCTATTTTTTCTTCTCATCATTATTATGATAAATATTAAAGATAGTATAAGTTTATGATAAGTAGGGTAATATCTGAAGGGAAGTTTCAAGCAAAAATGCCAGCAGGAAAGTATAAAATTGCAGTGAATGCTCAAAAAAGTGCTGGAAGCCGGACACAGAAAGGCTTTGATGGTAAAGTTGAGGTACTTGAATTAAAAGAAGAAATGATCCCTGAACGGTATAACACCAAGACGGAATTGGGGGCGCAAATTAACCCCGGGGTTAATCAATTAAATCTTCAATTAAAGAGTAAAACGGATAAGCCTTGAGTCTCTTTTTAATTTAGGTTTTGAGCAGACTAAGTATACACTCGGTCGCCTGTTTTTTCGCCATCTTAAATCTAACTTAAATTGTGCGACTCTGCAATTGCTATGGTTTCTTGGTGGTGTTGAAACCAAGCAAACGCCGAGCACCAACTTGGCTTATTTCACCTTACTTAGCTTCCATCACTTTAATCTTAACCTTGCCCATAACACGAATAACAGGGAGTAAAGGTGCAAGGGTTTGTTGATCGTGCCAATTGTGGTCAGCGATTTTCAGATGGCCTGGGCCTACTAGTCCTTCGCCCAAAGTAGCGTCCATTCCGACCCAAGAATTTTGAACATAAACTTCCGTCCACATATGAAAGCCAAGCTGAGGCGTTTTGGTTTTAGAATCTTCCACATAAACAAGGCCAAGTGATGTGCGCGAAGGAATGCCTTCAGCTCTACACATTGCAGCCATCAGCATAGCGTGTTGCCTACAATCGCCTTGTAAATCTTTAGCGATTTGAGCAGCGGTAGCAAATCCAACCGAGCTAGAACCTTTCATATTTGCATAGACAAAGCGTTCGATTTTGCGAGCTTTTTTAAGGGGATCAGTTTCGCTACCAACAGCCTTGCTTGCAAGTTCTTTGACTTTAGGGTCAGCACTTTCGAGGAAATAACTGGTATCGAGAAAATCTTTTGCGGGTTGTTTATCTTGCAAGCCTACATTGCCTAACACTTGAAGTTCGAACCAGCCGTCGTCTAATTTTTTTAATTTTTGTCGGCCATCGATTTGGAAAGCAGCAGCACCTTCTAGGTTATCAACTTTGTATTGGTAAGTTACTTCTTCGCGGTGATGAATATCGCGGATTTTTTTATCTAAAACAATCATCGTATTTAGACCAATATCTGGCAGCACTGCTAGGTCGCCATCATCTTTCTGGGCAAATTCCTTGGTAGATCGATAAAGAAATATGTTCCCTATGCCTGGCAGTTCCATCAGAGATCGTTTGGGAATGTAATCATCATCAAGCCAAGCAACCATTTTTGGAAGTTGCAAAGCATTACCAAAGATGGTGACTTTATCGGGAGTAACTTCATAGCGAGCAAGTTTACTTTTTTCGCGGGTGGCTTTAGTAGGATCTTTTTTATCAGGAAGTAAAAAGTCGATTTCTTCGGGCGGGAAGAGTTCTGCTTGCATACGAACCGTTTGCATAAGGCTAGGTTCAAAGTTGAGGTAATCGAACTTAGAGCCGGCTTTAGCTTTGAAAAGGAAGGGAAGTTTTTCTTGTTTATAAACGCCTATGGCTTTATCGTTCCAAGGTAGTGCTCGGGGTTCTTTAACACCAGGAACTTTCAACCAAAGTTTACCGTCTTTTACTTCGCCTTCTTGAACGGCTTGTCCTTTATCAAGATGTTGAATCATACGGAAGCTTTTGGTTTTGCCTTGTTCATCTTCGATGGTTTCGGTGTCCATACGCATAGTTACGACCGATTTATAGCGTTTAAGCATAAGGCTCATTTCGAGTCGAGATTCGAAAAGTTTGGAGCCATCTGCTTGGGGTATCTCGTGGACGGTGGAATGGAATAAACCACATCGGGTGCCTTCGAGGTAAGCAGCGTCCCAAGTATCTTGAATCAGTTTACCTTTGGAAGATTGGGCGTGAAGGGGCGATAAGCACAGCAAAGACCCGCAAAGGATTGAAAAAAGTGGGGCAAGAAAATTAGGACGCATAAAGACTCCGCAAGTTAAAAGGGTCGTAGGTCTAACACTATGGTAGCTTTTTCTTGTTCTACAACAAGAATTAGATTGATTATAAGGGGGAAAACAATTTTTAGGAAAAGAATTTTATCAAGGGTTACCCGCCAAGTTTCTTTGATTGTCTACAATAAAGTTATGATACAAATTTTAGAAATCGATGATTTTTTACAGCTTTCGAACGGGCATCTTACTCTTGATGTTCGAAGTGAGGGTGAATACGCAGATGGCAAGATTTTCCACGCTACCAACCTACCATTATTTAATAATGAAGAACGAGCTAGTGTAGGAACTGCTTACAAGCAATTGGGGAAAAAGGAAGCCATTGTTTTGGGGTTAGAATTTGCCGGTAAGAAAATGCCCGAGTTTGCTAAATTCCTTCAGAAACACGCTCACTCTAATAAGATTTTTGTACATTGTTGGCGTGGGGGAATGCGTAGCGAAAGTATGGCTTGGCTTTTTAACCTCCTTGATTATGAAGTTTTTATTCTGCAAGGGGGTTATAAATCTTTTCGTAATTATGTTCAGGAAATTCTTGCACGCAATTTCAACTTCTTGGTGGTTGGGGGAAGAACAGGATCAGGCAAAACTGCTATTCTCAATCAACTTGAATCTTTAGGCGAACAGGTTATAGACTTCGAAGGACTAGCCAACCATAAAGGTTCGGCGTTTGGTGCTTTAGGCTTACCGCCACAACCTACTACCGAGCATTTTGAAAACTTACTTGGTATGCAATTAAAAAACTTTGATATAGGTAAAAGAGTTTGGGTTGAAGATGAAAGTCGAGGAGTAGGGAAGATATTTATTAATCAAGAGCTTTGGAATCATCTTTGCGTGGCTCCTTCTTTTATCATTAACCTGCCTTTTGAGATTAGGGTTCGAAGGCTCGTTCAAGATTATGGGGAAAATCATACCGAAGGTTTAGAAAAAGCAATTCACAATATTAAGAAAAGGTTGGGCCTTGAAGGTTGGCAGAACTCGCTTGCTGCACTTTTAAACAAAGACTTTGCTGAAGTTGCACGCATTACCCTTGGTTATTACGACAAACTTTACGACAAGGGGATTGCTAACAAAATCAACAAAGACATTGTTCAATTAGAATTTGAAAGTGATCAAATTGATGTTATTGCCCAACAATTAATTGAGGCGGTAAGCAAGAAATCCTATGGGTATGAACCTGTATAACCGCTAAAAGGCAACCAAGAAGCTTTATTTTTTACCACTTCTAAGGTTTTAACCACTTTTATACCGATATTTATAGTTGATAGTGTTTCCTAATCTAGTTATGATTAGGGATAGTTCGAGTTCTGAATTCACACCTGCCTTGATGACTCTCCCCGATTGATGGAGTTGCTAAATTATGGAACAAAAATTTGAAGGTAGCCCCAAATCAGATATCCGCATTGAGGGGAATAAACTCATTCGTTCGGAAGTTTCTGATGACTGGGGTTCGTTACTGCGCTGGGTGATCACGCAAGATGGCAAGGAAATTTCGATGCATAATGCACGCCCCGATTTAAGTTATGCACATAAAATTGTTAATAAAGGTAAGTACGAAGTAGTCCTACATATGTGGAAGTATGTCGATTATAAGAAAGATGCTAAAGGCGAATTTATTAACAGCAAGTTTGTTGAGGTCTCTAACAAAATTACTTTCACCATTTAGCAGATAATCATTGGAGTAATCTTTATGTTAAATATTGGAAAAGAACGGGTGCCTTTGTGTGATGGAACTTCTAGGCGAAGTTTTCTTCAGGTTGGTAGTGCTGCTATGCTCGGGTTATCACTCCCCTCTTTCTTTAGACTAGAAGCCAATGGTGCGGTCAAAGCTAACGATACTAAAATTAACAACTGCATTACCATTTTTCTTGTGGGTTCACCGGGGCAACTTGACACTTGGGATATGAAGCCCGATGCACCTGCTGAAGTGCGTGGCAAATTTAAACCAACCCAAACCAATGTAAATGGTATTCAAATTTGTGAACATTTTCCTATGATGGCGAAAATGATGGATAAGGTTGCACTTATTCGAAGCCTTCATCATCGTACCGGTGCTACACACGAAAACGGACAGCGCTGGATGATGACAGGCCACGATTTTAACGCTGATAGTGTTAAGCCTCATATGGGCAGTGTTATTTCTCGGGTGTTTGGTCAAAAGGGTGAGTTACCTTGTAATGTGGTTCTGCCCGGCCCTATCGGTAATACAGGTGCAGGACCCCTGCATGGCCAAACCTCGGGCCACCTAGGTAGCGCACACGAACCATTTTTTCTTAACTCGGATCCGGCAAGTAAAGATTTTAAAGTCGGTGACCTTGATGTCGCTCAGGGCCCAACGGGTTCTAGGCTTGATGCTCGTAAGCAACTTTTAACTCAACTTGATGAATTACAGCGCAGGACCGAATCTCGTAGTACACAAATGCACGATAGTTCTTACCAACGCGCTTTTAGTTTGCTCACTTCTCCTAAAGCCAAGCAAGCATTCGATCTCGGTTTGGAAAATGAAAAGCTTCGCGATCGGTATGGTCGCAACACCTTTGGTCAAAGTTGCCTAATGGCGCGTAGAATGGTTGAAAGCGGGGTACGCTTTGTTACGGTTAATCATTTTGATACCGTGTTTAATCTTTCTTGTTGGGATATGCACGCAGATGGTGGTGGCCTAAACAACACCTACCTCGATTACGAACGCCTGCTTTGCCCTCAGTTTGATATGGCGTTTACCGCATTGATTCAAGATTTAGAACAACGGGGGATGTTGCAAAACACTGTGGTTGCCGTTCTTAGTGAATTTGGCAGAACACCTAGGATCAACCCCAAGGGTGGCCGTGATCATTACCCCAACGCTTGGACTAATTTTCTTGCGGGGGGGAATATCAAGGGTGGCCAAGTGATTGGATCTACCGATAAGATTGGATCTAGGCCAAACGATTTTCCGATTGAGCCACCACAAATTCTTGCTTCAATTTACCAAGCTATGGGTATCAACCTCGATACGACGATGATGCCCGGACCGGGCGACCGGCCTGTTCGGCTTATCGAAGCCGAGCCTATCCGACAGTTGTTTTCTTAACCAATTTGCTATATATTTTTGATGGCTTTTCTGAGAATGGGCGATGCTAAAAAGATTCCTTGCCTTGATAATTTGTTCCATTGGAATTGCCCTCACACTCCAAGCAACTGAACCTCTAATTCGATCTCTTGACATTCGAGGTTTGCAGGTTAATGGTACAACCACCCTGATTATTGATGGAGACTCTTTGGGCAAAAACCCTAAACTTTTACTCCCATTTCCAGCTACTCAAGTCCTCAATCCCAAATCAACCGATAAGCAAGCTTCCTTTAATCTGACCTTAGGTAAAGATGTTATCCCAGGTTTTTATCAAATTAGTCTTCTTACGGATGGCGGGGTTAGCCTTCCCTTTCTTATCGGAGTTGATCACCTTCACCAAAAACCCTTTGCTAAGGCTATTGAACAATTGCCTATCGCAATGCATGGCATAATTTCGGGAAGTCAGATTTTGGAATCACAATTTGATGGCGTAAAAGGGCAGCAACTTTTTATCGAAGTCGAAGCTCAGAAGTTTGGTTCTAAGTTTCAACCTGTTCTACACCTTTATAATTCTAAAAAGCTGCAACTTGCTTGGTCTTGGCCTACTCCTCGTTTATCAGGCGATACGCGTTTGGAAGCTATTTTACCAGAAGATGGAACTTACATAATTACAATGCACGATCTCGAATACGCTGCAGGAACCCCAGGTAACTTTCGCATCAAGGTTGGACAATGGGAATTCGTGGATCAGGTTATTCCTTCCGGAGTTGTTAACGGGCAGATTAAATCGGTAGAACTTATGGGCAGCACTAATGGTATAAAAATCGATATGCCTACAAGCCGGGTTAATAATACGCTTGCGCTTCCTTGGCCCCTCACTGGCAAATGGTCTGGTATGAGGCCTTTTCTTCCTTCATCAACTTACACCGAATTTGTTGAACAACCTTCCCCACCTTTACAAGAAGTTAAAACCTTTCCTCTTGGAATCAATGGCAAGCTTACTTCTCCATTTGAAGAAGATCGTTACAAACTTACCTGTTCACCAAAGTCTAAACTTCGATTTGATCTTTTTGCAGAGCGCATTGGATCCCCGTTAGATGCGGGATTGGTACTGCGTAACGATACAGGTGTTGAAATTGCTCGATCTGAAGATAGGCCAGGGTCTTCTGACCCTTTGCTTGAATTTGTTGTACCAGAAAAAACCACTTCACTTTTAGTTTGCATCGTAGATTCTCTTGGAAGGGGAAATTTAAAAGCAAATTACCGATTAGTTATTGATGATATTTCTGTAACAGAATCAGGGATACATTTCGAATTAGCTACCCCTATACAAAGGCTTTCTCTTGCTATCAATGATAAAGTTGTCGTGCCTGTTTGGCTAAATCGCAAGGGGTATAAGGGGAAGGTTGAAGTTGGATTTTCTAAACTTCCACCCGGTGTTAAAGTGGAAGGCGGTTTAATTCAGCCTGATGCTGAAGGTACACTACTTACTATTTCTTCTTCCGGAATGAATAATGGTGCTGTTTTAGCCACTCTTTTGGGTAAGGATGAAAAAAATATTGAAGCCGAGGTTCAGGTATTAAATCATCCGTTACAAAAGTTACAACCTTGGTTGGCAAGTGAGATTGCAGTTGCCCCTGTCATTGAAAAAACTATTCCTTTTTCGGTTGAGTGGAAAAACATAGGGAAAGATATTGCACTTGTACAAGGTATGCAATTGAACCTTCCTGTGAAGGTCAACAGGCCTGACCCCAATACGGTGATCCGGCTAACCTTGTTGACAAGTCAGAATGCGCCTAAGTCGAATAACCAACCCGACCCGAAGGTAGCAATTCGTGCTGAAAAAGCGGTTGAAGTTGCTGCCAAGGTAACCGAAATTAACTTTGGCGTGCTCGTTCCAGTAGCGCCAATAGGTTCTATTTACGACCTTTCGATTCAGGCAGATTTATTAAGTGCAAATAAACAAGTAGTTTTAGCAACAGCGTATGCGCCTGTATTGCGGTTGCCTATTAAAAATCCGCTTCTATTTTCTTTAGATAAGGGAACGAAGCTAGAAGCAGTATTTGATGCCAAGAAAGGTGCGGAGTTTTTATTTAAAGGGAAGGTTCAACGGCTAGAAGGTCTTATCGGTGATATTACTCTTGTTGCAACGGGCCTTCCTGCAGGGGCACGATTCGAACCCGCTTTATTAAAGGCAGATAAAAATGATTTCGATGGAAAGATCATCTTTCCTGTCAATTTGGTGCCTCAGGAGTATAAGGATGTGAAATTAAGTGCATCTGGAATACCCGATGCCAAGCAAGCCGCAGTAAAGGTTAACAGCAAAGAATTAGATCTTTCACTGCTTTTAAAACCTGCAGGTAAACCATAAAAGATAAAGAAGAAGTACTATGCAAAAATATGTTTTGATCATTGCTTTAGCTTTTGAAGCCAATTGCTTGCTTGCAGCGGATAGCGCTGTCGTTTTGCCAACCTCGATGCAATTAACTCATCCAAGACAACCAAGATCGGTGCAGGTGATGGGTTTAACTGCAGATGGTTATACGCTTGACCTTGTGGAACAAGCCAAATTTTTAAGTGCGAACCCTGCAATTGCACGCATTGATGAAAAAGGGTGGGTGCATCCGGTAGCGAATGGAAACACCAGTATTTCGGTTGTAATTTCAGGAACGACGACCAACATCTCGATTGAAGTAAAATTGCCTAAGAGCGATCCGCAGTATAGTTTCTTACACGAAGTGATGCCTGTTTTATCGCAATCGGGTTGTAACGCTGGTGCGTGTCACGGCTATTCCTTAGGAAAGAATGGTTTTAAGTTATCACTTCGTGGCGCAGATCCGACGGTAGATTACCCCTCAATTGCACGAGAATTTTTTGGCAGAAGGATCGATGTTCTTAGGCCCGAGGCAAGTCTTTTAGTAGCTAAGCCCCGTGGGGATTGTGCCCACGAGGGTGGAGCTAGATTTCCCCGAAACAGTTTGCAAGATAACATTCTTTCTTCTTGGGTTAGGCAAGGTGCCCCAGATGATTCTCGCGATAAACTTCAAGTTTCAGGCGTTCGTATGGTTCCTGCAAAACTGGTATTAAAACCTGGCCAACGGCATCGACTTCAATTAATTGCAGATTACAATGATGGCAGCACTCGAGATGTTACTAAGCTTGGTATTTTTACTGTTAATAATGATCAGTTTGCCAAGGTTGATGATCAAGGGGTGGTCAAGGCAGGCGATGCGGGTGAAACCGCAATTGTTGCAAGGTTTGAACGAACCTTTGCAGCAACAGGGGTGCTGGTACTTTTAGAAAGTAAAAGTTTTGTTCCCACGCCTGTTCCAATAAACAAGCTGGTTGACGGTCCAATCATTGATAAGCTGAACAGATTAAAAATTACGCCCTCTACGATTTGCACCGATGATGAATTTCTGCGTCGGGTTTATTTAGATTTAATAGGTGTACAGCCTAAACCCGATGAGATCCGATCTTTCCTTGCTAATAAAAGTTTGACAAAGCGGGATGAAGTGATTGTATCGCTGTTTGAAAGACCAGAGTTTATCGATCATTGGTCGCTTAAGTGGGGTGATTTGTTACAAAACTCGCGTAATAGTGTTAGCTCGCAATCGGTTTATATGTTCCGAGAATTCATCCGCAGTGCGGTTGCTTCCAACCTGCCTATGGATAAGTTTGCAGCAAAATTAGTAACTTCACGCGGGGGTATTAATGAAGACCCCGCTGCGGTTTATTACGCTATCAGTAAAGATGCAAACGATACAATAGAACGAGTAACTCAGGTGTTTTGTGGAGTGAGAATGCTTTGCGCCCGTTGTCATCCGCACCCGATGGAGAATTGGACTCAGGCGGATTACTTCGGATTGGTCAGTTTTTTCTCTCAGGTGGTTATCAAGCAGGATACTCGTTATCAGAATATTCCTAACACCAAGATGGTGCAGTTGAATCTTGCTGCTGGTTTTGCAACCAACCCTCGTACCAATCAGGCGCAACCGCCTCGGTTTCTAGGTGGAATCGAACCCAAGCAAACGCCAGGCACTGATCGTAGGGAAGCTTACGCATCTTGGCTCGTTAGCAACGATAATATCTTTTTTGCCCGAGGCATGGTCAATCGGGTTTGGAGTTATTTCTTTCACCGAGGAATTATCGATCCGGTTGATGATATTCGTAGTACCAACCCACCTATCAACCCAGCGCTGTTAGAAGCCCTTACAAAAAATTTCATCGAGCAAAAGTTTGACATCAGGCAATTAATGAAGACGATTGTTTCTTCTGGAACTTATCAGTTAAGCAGTATTGCGAATGATAGTAACAAGTTTGATGAGCAGAATTTTTCCCGTATGATTCCTCGTAGGGTTCCCGCAGAGGCTTTGCTTGATTCGTTAGTTCAAGCTACAGGTGTGCCTGAAAATTATGGGGGGGCTCCGGGTGGATTCCGTGCTGCTCAACTTCCCGATGGAAATGTTGATAGCCCCTTCCTTAAACTCTTTGGCAAACCTCAGCGCATGGACGCTTGCGAATGCGAACGAGATAATGGGTCAAACATGCTTCAGGCACTTCATTTTATCAATGGCAAAAGTATCCTGGGTAGATTGCAGAACCCCAATTCACGGCCTTCTACCTTTGCTAAACTCAAAACACCTGACCCTGAACTTATCAGCGATTTGTACCTCTGGTGTGTTGCTAGGCAACCCTCCGCAAAAGAGATGGAAGTTTCTTTAGCGTTTTTAAAAGCTACCCCTGCTGATAAACGAGCAGAAGCGCTTCAAGATTTTATGTGGGCATTACTCAATAGCAAAGATTTTCAGATGTTGCATTAGGCCCAGAGAAAATAGAGGGGGTTTCTTAAGCATTTGTAACAACACGCTGTAAAGCTATTCGGGTTGTTACTTATAATCTGAACTTGGGTTAAACTTTTAGAATATTTGTAATCATATTCGAAACCTATTGTGCCGAATTTAAATGAAAGACGATGATTAAAGCTTGAATCTCTGCTGGAATTCCTTTAGTTTAATAGGATTACAGTTTATATGCCATTAAATCGCCCTGCCGAAACGATTCCAATAGATATTTAACAGTAGGACTTTATGAACAGGTTTTTTGGGGTTTACCAACTCCCCGTGGTAGTCCTTTTTATCCTCCATTATCTAATTTTTTCTCCAATAACTTGGGGGGAAGATAGTTCTCGTATTGCCCCAACATTTAAACCTCTTGCCCGCCCTAAAGTTCTATCTGGGAATGTTGATTGCGCAAATGCAATCGATGCTTTTTGGAAAGCTTCCTTAAAAAAATCGGGCCTTACCCCTTTTCCTAGTGCTGATAAACGCACCCTTTTGCGCAGGCTTCATTTCGACATCACAGGGTTGCCTCCAACTTCCGATGCGATGAAAAGTTTCCTCGAGGATAATTCACCAGATGCCTATGAAAAAGTGGTCGAGCGATTATTGCAATCCCCTGCCTATGGCGAACATTGGGCCCAGCAATGGCTCGACCTAGCACGCTATAGCGATTCTGAAGGATTCAAAATCGATCGTATTCGACCCGAAGCTTGGAAATATCGCAATTGGGTTATACGGGCTTTTAACGATGACCTCCCTTACGATAAATTTGTTCAATGGCAAATTGCAGGGGATGAGATTGCCCCAACTATGAACGATGCTCGGATTGCTACAGGCTTCCTTCGACTTGCCCCAGAAGAATCTAATGGTGCGGACTACACCCAAATTAGGCAAGATATTTTAAACGATATCACGGATGTTACAGCACAAGCTTTCCTTGGGCTTACTCTAGGTTGTGCCCGATGTCATCATCATAAGTTTGACCCTATCAAACAGGAAGAGTATTTTGAATTTCAGGCATTCTTTAGTGGGGTTCTCTACCCCGATGCCATTACGCTTTCTATGCCAGTTACCATGAATAGCCGTTTAAAATTTTTCGAAGAAAAAACGAAGCCGATTCGGAATGAAATCTCGCAGATGATGGTTCCTTATGAAAAAGCTTTGTTTGAGGAAATCGTAGTGGCACTTGATTTACCTACACAGATAGCTCTAAAAACCCCAAAAGAAAAGCGAACCGTAACTCAAGTTCAATTAGCTTTGCTTGCCAGTAAGCAAATTGACCGCAGGAAAAACAAACTCTACCGCAGATTAAAGCCCGAGCAACGAATTGTTTATGATCAAGCAATTGAAAATCTTGTAACCCTTGAAAAGGGTAAACCTATGGTTGAAGCTTATATGGGGGTAGAAGAAACATTTGTCATTCCTCCGTCAACCTTTAGGCTTGCTCAAGGAAATGTTCATAAACCTAAGGAAGAAGTGCAACCCGATTTTCCTGATTGGATAACCACCAAGCACCCAACAATTAGGTCGACTAAAAATAGCTCGGGTCGAAGAACGGCACTAGCACAATGGCTTACTCAACCAGAACACCCGCTTACCAGCAGGGTTATCGTTAATCGAATTTGGCAGGGGTATTTTGGTACAGCTCTTGTTGCGAACCCTAGCGACTTTGGAAAAGCCTCGGAACCTTTTTATCAGCCCGATATTCTTGATTGGCTTGCTACAGAACTGGTTGAAAGGGGTTGGAGCCTTAAATCGATTCATCGCCTGATTGTAAACAGTTCGCCTTATAAACTTGCTAGTAAAGCTAAAGATGAATCTGTTTTAAAAATGGGGAATCAGATTGATCCAGGAAATCATCAATTTTGGCGGGGCGAAGTTCGTAGGCTTACTGCAGAAGAAGTTCGCGATTCTATTCTTTATGCATCGGGATCATTAAATTTAGGTTTACATCAAGGTGTGGTACGGTTTGCATTACCTGCGGGCCTTATGGACAGCCGTTATTCTTGGACCCCAGATGCACAATCTGAAGCCACAAAAATGCGCTCCATTTATTTGATTCAGCGTAGGAATATGCCTAATCCTTCGCTCGAGGCTTTTGATTTTCCCGACCGAAATAGTAGCTGTTCGGTTCGATCTAATACGGTAACCGCACTGCAAGCCTTAGCACTTTTAAACGATCCAGCTATGCTAGAATATTCACAACACCTTGCTGCAAATATATTGGAAAAAGCACCTTCCTTACCCTCGGAGCAAATCACTTTCACTTTCCAAGCGCTATTAAAACGGAATCCAGATTTGATCGAGTTAAAAAAGTCACTAGTGTTTTTAAATGAAAAAGAAACATCGAATCGTCTGGAAAAACTTACAGATCTTGTTCACGCACTTGTTAATACCAGCGAATTTCTGGAGCTGGAATAATGCTTCAAAACTTTGTGCCTTCCCGTAGGAAATTTTTGCAATCGATGGGGAACGGCTTTGGTTCCATCGCCTTTGCTAATATGCTAGCCTCGGAAACCAAAGCCAATGATTTTTCTCCAACTCCTATTCGCAATTTTCCTTCAAAAATACGAAGCGTGGTTTGGTTCTTCCTCGATGGAGGGCCTAGCCATATTGACCTGCTTGACCCCAAGCCAGCCTTAGATAAGTTAGCAGGCAAACCCCTGCCCCCTAGCTTTAATAAGCCTCAAACTGCAATGGGTATTACCGCAAATACGCCCCTCCTAGCTTCAAAAAGGAAATTCAAGCAACACGGAAAATCTGGAATTTGGATGAGCGATTGGCTGCCACATCTTTCACGCCAAGCTGATGATATTGCGGTACTTCGTTCCTGCGTGGGGGAAGGTCTGACTCATGTAGCTGGTGTTTCTCAAATGAATACCTGTAGCACCTTGCCTGGTAGACCCTCCCTTGGAGCTTGGTCGGTTTATGGCTTGGGCAAAGAAAGCGAAGAGCTACCATCTTTTGTAGTTTTATCAGATAGACGAGGCGATGTACCCGGGGGAAGTCGAAATTGGGGCAGCGGGTTTATTCCAGCTACCTTTCAAGGTACACGGTTTCTCGATGGACCCGACCCAGTTTTATTTCATTCGCCACCTCAGCAAATTCAACCTTTAAGACAAAGGCAAAAGATAAACTATTTAAACTGGATGAATGAATATAGAAAAAATCAATCTACTCCAACCGATAGGCTCGATGCACGAATCGCTAGCTACGAATTAGCTTGGAAAATGCAGACAAGTATTCCGCAAGTGATTGATTTTTCAAAAGAGACGAAAGAAACACTAAATCTTTATGGGGTAGAAAACGAAATTACAAAGCCAGCCGGCCGTGCCTGTCTACTTGCAAGAAGGTTAGTAGAATCTGGCGTGCGTTTTATTCAAGTCTATTTAGGAAATGGCAGTGCGTGGGATGCGCATTCCGATCTTGAGGGAAATCATTCCACACTTTGCAAACAAACCGATCAGCCCGTTGCAGCTTTCCTTGCAGATCTTAAACGCCGCGGATTACTTGAAGAAACTTTAGTTATCTGGGGAGGCGAGTTTGGCAGAACTCCTATGAGTGAAAGTGGCGATGGCCGTGATCATAACCCTTGGGGCTTTTCTATGTTGTTTGCTGGTGGTGGGGTTAAAGCTGGGTCAACGGTTGGTAGTACGGATGACATTGGTTTGTATGCGGTCGATCGACCAGCGCCCATTCGCGATATTCACGCAACTATATTAAGAATTGCAGGGCTCGAAAATAATTTACTGACTTATAAACATAATGGCAGAGATGAGCGAGCCACGGTTAATGATGCAGAAATAATTGAAGAGTTACTAGCGTAGTTTATGCTCAATCTTAAATGTTGAATTAAACAACTAAGCAAATCATTCTAAGTTAAAAGCTTTATTCTTAAACCGCTTCGAACAAAGCATTGCATTCTTTTTCTAAAATTCCAGCAATGATAACGGTTGGGGAAAAGGGAACCTTCGCTGCAATTTCTTGGGCACGAATATCGATCTGCCACCATCCAAGAGATTTTAAAAAGGGTATGGAAGAGCCATAAACCACAGTAGGAATACCAGCCCAAGCAATTGCAGCTTGGCACATAGGGCAAGGTTCAGCGGTAGTGTAGAGGATCAAAGATTGCCAAGGAGGAGAAGGATTTACTTTTGCTAATTTATTAATGACATCAATTTCGCCATGATAGGTAGGATTCTCTGAAGTACGATTGTATCCTTCTGCAAAAACAACGCCAGTGGTTGCTTCAACTAAGACTGCCCCAAATGGGCAATTAGGTACCTTCAAGGCTTGTTGAATTGCCTTGTGCATAAATTGTTCGTGATTGAGGTGAACTGCAAGCATTACTTTTGTGCCAATTTTACAGCAGTACCATACGCTAAAACTTCGGTAACATTGGGGGCGAATTCGGTCGCATCGTAACGCATACCAACGATGGCATCAGCGCCTTTAGCTTGTGCGTGGTTAACCATCCGCTGGTAAGCTTCTTCCCGAGCGATTTCGCATACCTGAGCGTAAGACTCGATGTTACCACCGATAATTTGCTTGAGGGTGCCAAAAATATTTTGCGTAATACTAGGAGACCTGACGACAATACCTCGCACAATTCCAAGATAGCCCACAATAATATGCGATTCAACATCATTTCCGGTAGTTACAAGCATGAAGGGATCTCCCAAAGTAAAAATGGATGGACTATGAATTAGGTTAATAAAGATGAGTTAGGTAAGCAAAGAAAAAGTAGTAAATAAGGTGTTGGAGGTTGAAGCAAAAAGGTGTTAGATTGGCATTTCTACCAAGCTCGTTCCCCTTCATTTTTTCTGAGAGTGTAATGCCATGCGTAACCTTTTCAAGCTATTAATCCTCTGTCTGGTGCTAGAAGTTTCGCCATTAGTTGCGGGTGAGATTTCTAAAAAGGAAGAGGGGAAGTTAAGAGTTATTGTTTTTGGTGCGCACCCCGATGATGCGGAATACAAAGCGGGTGGCTCTGCTGCATTATGGGCCAACTTAGGGCATCAGGTAAAACTTGTTTCGGTTACCAATGGCGATATTGGACATTGGCAAATGGCAGGTGGACCTCTTGCAATCAGGCGTAAGGCAGAAGTTAAAGCTGCTGCCAAAGTTTTGGGTGTTACTTCAGAAGTGCTGGATATCCACGATGGTGAATTATTACCTACGCTTGAAAACCGCAAGCTAATCACCAAATTAATTCGTGAATGGCAGGCAGATATTGTGATTTCGCATAGGCCGTGGGATTATCACCCGGATCATCGTTATGTGGGTGTATTGGTGCAGGATGCAGCATTTATGGTAACTGTGCCTTTCTTTTGCCCTGATATTACACCCTTAAAAAAGAACCCTGTTTTTCTTTATTCTAGTGATGGGTTTCGTAAGCCCTACCCTTTTGTTCCAGATGTTGCCGTTTCAATAGATGAAGTATTTGAAACGAAACTTGCTGCGATCCACGAACTTACATCGCAGGCGTATGAAGGTGGAGCTAATGGCAGTGAGGAATTGGTAAGGAGTATACCTGCTGCTTCGCATCCTACCGCAAGGAAGGTATGGCTAAAGGAACAATGGTCGCATAGGCAAAGTGGCGAAGCAGACCGTAACCGTGACCTTTTAATTAAGTTCTATGGTGAAGAAAAAGGCAAAGCGGTGAAATTCGCTGAAACCTTTGAGCTTTGCGAGTACGGCTCTAAGCCAAACCTAGAACAGTTAAAAAAGCTTTTCCCTTTTTATGCGAAATAAGGCAAAATTTGATAATTCTAACTTTAAACTACTTCTTTAAATGCAATTGAACTTGTTTTATTGCTTAAAATCATTAATATCAAATTACTTATTTGTTTATTAAAACTTTATTTATAAAAAGACAATATTATGAAAAAGATGGCATTTACCCTCATTGAACTTCTGGTTGTGATTGCAATCATTGCCATTTTAATTGGGCTTTTATTACCTGCAGTGCAAAAAGTTCGAGAAGCCGCTGCCAAGATGAAGTGCCAGAATAATCTGAAGCAGATTGGGTTATCACTTCATAATTATGAATCTACTTATAATGCATTTCCTGCGGGTAGGCATGGTTGCGATGGTATCACCACGGGGCCTTGTGCTACCGATACATTAGTACAAAGGAATGGTGCTTGCGCATTTATCCAACTACTTCCTTTTATCGAACTTGAATCTCTTTATAAAACTTTTGATCAGATGGATTTGCCTTATAATCAAGGAACTACATGGACTGCTAAAAGTAAAATTGGTGTTGAAACAAGACCATCGGTTTATGTATGTCCCTCAGATGTGAGTGAAAAATTCCGAGTCGCTGGAACCTTAAACGCTGCTACAGGAAGTTATGCTCTCGTTCATGGAAACCTAGGGCCTTCCCAAGGTATTAGTGCTACTTTGAAGTTATATAATTCTGGAATGTTTAATTATAAGATCGTGCAAAAGCGCAGTGAAATGACCGATGGTTCAAGCAACACGATGGTATGTGGAGAAGTGATCGATGCCCATACAGATTTATCGATTAATATCTGGACACAAGCATCGCGAAATGAAAGTTGCCTAAGAAATACAGAAAATCCACCAAACACTCGTCCAGGAACAGGCATTACAACTTCCCCTTATGGGATCCCCCTTTTCGGAGGTTTTGGCAGCAAACATTCTGGCGGTGTTAGCTTTGCCTTTGGCGATGGGCATAACCAATTTATCACTGATTCCATTTCTCTGCCAATTTATAAAGCGTTATCTACCAAAGCGGGTGGAGAATCAGTTTCTTACCCTTAATTTTTATTTTTGTTTAGGGACAACCTTCTATGAAATATTCCTCTTTGCTATTGGGAATATTATTGTTTGTGTTTGGGTGTGATTCGGGGCCCAAGCTTGTCAAGGTTTCGGGTATTGTTTTAGTGGATGGTAAACCATTACCAACGGGCTTTGTACAGGTTACCCCATCTGGATATCGGGCTGCTTCTGGAAAAATTGCAGCAGATGGAACATTTAGTCTTACGACCACCATTGAAAATGATGGTTGTGTACTAGGTACGCATCCTGTGGCGGTTATCGCCTTAGAATCCCTTGGGCCAACTGCGCAAAAATGGCATGCTCCCAAAAGTTATAATTCCACTGAAACTTCGGGCCTTACTGTTACCATCGACAAACCGACAAACGATCTGAAAATTGAACTCACTTGGAAAGGCAGTCAACCTTTTGTTGAAAAGTTTTCGAAAGAATAAAACGGCTACCCCATAACTTACCCCATCTTTTCAACTGTTTCTTAATAATTCTATTTGATAATATTTTAATATAAAGTTATAATAATAGTATAAATTACTAGTTATCGAAAGATTCATTTTATGAAAAAAAATGCCTTTACCCTAATCGAACTCTTGGTTGTGATTGCTATCATCGCCATTTTAATCGGACTTTTATTACCTGCGGTGCAAAAAGTTCGAGAAGCAGCCACCCGAATGCAATGTGTCAATAACCTTAAGCAACTTGCGTTGGCCTGCCATGGTCATGTTGATACGATGAAAAAATTTCCTATTGATGATGATGTGGGCGGTAAAAACCCTCCTAGTTTTCAGCCTTTAACTTTCTACACCAGTTTGTTGCCTTTTGTCGAACAGAAAGATAATCCACCGCTGGCCCCCAAACCTGTAAAATTTTATTTATGCCCAGGAAGAAGAGGCGTTGAAGTAGGCCCAAAAAATGACTATGGCTCAGCTCACCACGCACATTGGTTTGGAAATTCAGGTTGGTATACTATTCTGGGTGGCCCCTATCTTCAAGGAGGAGGCGCTCCTCCCGATCATGATCCTCCAGATTTTAACAAAG
>Ga0209284_10001958_pt1 | contig 29619 bp, 23 predicted proteins | sample FRY03_FD_187211 | JGI IMG/M metagenome (GOLD analysis project Ga0209284, IMG submission 187211) | Freshwater microbial communities from Lake Fryxell liftoff mats and glacier meltwater in Antarctica - FRY-03 (SPAdes) (version 2) | ecosystem: Environmental > Aquatic > Freshwater > Ice > Glacier...
CTTGAATAATATCACCCCTTCGGGGTTATGGAAAATTGTTTGAATAATGTCTTGAATAATATCACCCCTTCGGGGTTATGGAAAATTGTTTGAATAATGTCTTGAATAATATCACCCCTTCGGGGTTATGGAAAATTGTTTGAATAATGTCTTGAATAATATCACCCCTTCGGGGTTATGGAAAATTGTTTGAATAATGTCTTGAATAATATCACCCCTTCGGGGTTATGGAAAATTGTTTGAATAATGTCTTGAATAATATCACCCCTTCGGGGTTGTGGAAAATTGTTTGAATAATGTCTTGAATAATATCACCCCTTCGGGGTTATGGAAAATTGTTTGAATAATGTCTTGAATAATATCACCCCTTCGGGGTTATGGAAAATTGTTTGAATAATGTCTTGAATAATATCACCCCTTCGGGGTTGTGGAAAATTGTTTGAATAATGTCTTGAATAATATCACCCCTTCGGGGTTATGGAAAATTGTTTGAATAATGTCTTGAATAATATCACCCCTTCGGGGTTATGGAAAATTGTTTGAATAATGTCTTGAATAATATCACCCCTTCGGGGTTATGGAAAATTGTTTGAATATGAAATTAATAATTAAATCGACAGTAAAATATAATTTCAAGATAGAGATTAGCATGAAATTCTATTAGATGGATAGTGGCTTTTTATTTAATTCGATTATTACAGGAGCATTGCGAAAGAAGATTTCCATCATTCGAAAATCAAAGTTAATTCAACTCTCCTATTCTTTTTGAGACCTGCTACAGTCGCGTTTGAAACGGATGGCCTGCTTTGACCATACCATTCTAACTCTAGTCGACTTTCAGCGATACCAGATTCAATCAGAAAATTGGCAACAGATTCAGTTCTTTTGCGACTCAATGCCATGTTTTTAGATGCATTCCCAACATTATCTGTATGTCCAGCGATAAGTAACTTTAGTGCTGGCTGAGAATTTAATAATGCAGCAAGTTTGTTCAAAGATGCAAATGAAGCTTGTTTTAATTCATCATTGCCGCTTTCAAATTCTAGGTTATTGAAAGCACTTGTAATAATCATTTGAATGTCTTTTGCGATTTCTGGACAACCTTGATTTTTTATACTTCCTGGTGTAAGAGGGCACCGGTCTACATCGTCCATGATTCCGTCTCCATCACGATCTTCAACGGGACAACCTTGATTAGCTTTTGTTCCAATTTGTGTGGGACATCGGTCGTGTTGGTCAGAAATACCATCGCCGTCTGTATCGGGGCAACCCAAGTAAGCCAAAGAACCTGGTGTTTGTGGGCAATCATCTTTATCATCAGTAATGCCATCCCCGTCAGAATCTGGACAGCCTGAAAAAGCTTTTGGCCCCGGTAAATCAGGACATAAATCCTCATTATCTGGAATTGAGTCATTATCTCTATCTGGGCAACCTTTATACAAAGCCAATCCAGGAAGTGTAGGACATTCGTCGTCAACATCAGAAATGCCATCTTCATCTCTATCTGGGCAACCATTCAACGAGGCCAAGCCTGCTAAGTCAGGACAGCGGTCTAATTTATCTGTGATCTTATCGCCATCTCGGTCGGGACAACCATTCATTGCTACAGTGCCTTCTTGGAGTGGGCATTCATCATATCGATCTATAATTCCGTCACCATCACTATCAGGACACCCACTTAAACTTAATGGTCCAGGATCGGTTGGGCATTCGTCGCGCATGTTAGGAACTCCATCATTGTCGCGATCGCAATAGTCGGGGCGCTTTTCATCATAGCCTGAAACAAGCGTTATACCAGCTCTGATATTTGTGCCACGCGAATTGGTTTGTGTGAAAAGACCAGGAATATGATCACTTAAAATACTGAACTGGGTTAAGCCCAGATTTAGAGTAAATCCAGCTCCTAAATTCGAAGGACTATTATTGTGATATGCCCAATTGACGCTAAATTCGAACAGATCAGAAAAACGTTTGGTGAAGGAAGTTGCAATTGATGAGTAAATCCGTCCACGAAATGTGTTTCCGAAATAAAGTAATTGTAGTGTATTATTATGTTTGAATGAATATTTACCTCCTAAATAAAACCTTGAAGGAAGACGTGTTGTATAGCTTGAGTTGCTCTCTTTAATGGAAAATACTTGCGATAAGGAGTCAAGGTATTTTTGAACGCCACTTTTAAGACTATCGCCCGATTGACCTAAGAACTGATTGAGTTGAATGCCCGTGTATGAATAAGCGTCTACGCTGTTTTGGTAATTAATGGGCTTGTTTCGCCATTGAATTCTACCCATATCGAGGACACTGCCAAATACTGTAATTGACTCATTCACTTTGTATTGCGCACCTAAATCGAGAGAATATCCTCTATTAGGTCGTTGAAACAAGTAAGACCAGCTTGTTAGTGAATCTTTCGCAAAACCTTTTGTTCCTGAAGTGTTGATGAGAATATCAGAGCTTCCAGTTAAGTCGAACGTTGTAGGATCTGTTTGGAGTGTGATATTACTTCTCTGTATGTCGATGCTTTCCATACCATACAAATAGCCAAACGTAGCGCCAATTCGGAGTCTACAGGCTATATCCCGCGAGAGCGAAACAGCATACTTTCTATAGTGACTAGCCTGAAGGAAGATATCGCCCAAAGGCAGCTCCATTCCAGCATAAGGCGCATTTCCATTCACAGCAACTTGCATGAGTTCTTTTCCGAATCGAAAGCGCATGCCTATATTTTCGGTAATTCTTCCGCTTACATACCATCTGCCTTCGCGCCATCCGATGCTAAAAATATCACTACTGCCGCCTGCGTATATAAAATTCTTATTCCGTAAGGAACTCAAGTAATTGTCGAAATCGAAATAGATCGAATCCGTTCCAGTCTTTCGCTTAATCAAGTCGCGATATGTGAAAGCATTATTAGAAAAGCCAACCTGCGTATTTGAAATCCCTGGCATGCCAATAAAAAACTCAGCATCAGGTAAATATGAAGGGTTGATTGAAACTTGGTGAGGATTTAGTGATTGATTATATAATTGAAAGTCTGACTGAGCAATCAATAATGTTCTGACAAATAGTAGCAGAAAAGCAAGCAATAGTAAGCGTTTCAGCATATTAAAGTGCTTTTTTAACTTTAACTCTTGCTCCAATTCTAACTACCAATTTGTCGTCATCAAAAACTTTTATAACGACTTGAGCTAAATCATTGGTAGTAAGCCTCGCTTTAAGCACAATCCTATTGCACTGATTGTTCCTCAGCTTATTCCACTTATTGCCGCTAATAATGGCATCTGTTATTACTTTGGTTGATGAGATAGCTTCTCCGTCGGCATTTATCTGGGCAGAAGACATCACAGGTAGATTTCCAACGGTATAAAGAGAGTCAACAATCACGACTGGTCCATGAGGTGTCGATTCATTCTGTCGACCAAAATACACTTGCAACAAAGCATCTGACGGGAAACCATTATCAACATTCAATCGAATAAGAACCTCTTCAATTTCTTTGGTGATGTCTTTAAAATTAAAATCGAGAGTATCTCTAAATTGTAAATCAAGTGTTAAACCCTCTAAAGGCAGAACAACCTTGCTGTAAATTCTTACGCGACTTGTATCTTTTAATGCGCCATTTGTAACGTTAGTTGCTGCAAATGCATGACTTCCAGAAACCAACATGTGCTTGGGCAAGTAGTTTATTATCGTTGGAAAATTACTGTTGCTGCCGTTAAAGCTAAAATCTGCAGAGCCAGGCAAAGCGCTAAAACTGGCTTGGGCTGGAATAGTTGCTGGGAAAGTATAAGCAGAAATGTCTACCAATGGTATTGTGCTGCCTTGTCGGATGCCTTTAAAAGACTGCATCATATAATTAAGCGGAATCCCGGCTGAATTTTGAACCCGAACTGAGGCCTCTGCATTCTGAAAAAGTAAATTTGTAGCCGTAATCGCATTTCTAAAAATACCTAAATGGATTGAATCGTTTGTGATGATGGGCATCTGAAAACTCCCGAAGTTTCCATGTAAACTCGAGAAACTACAATTGCCGAATGCGTAGTTAAGATTTACAGCGCTTTGCCCAACAATATTTCCTGGGCTTGATCTTTCGACAAAAATCTTAACACGAACATCGATAGATTCTGAATTCCCTGGAATTAAGTATGCATTCTGTAGGTCGCGAATATCTTGAATTGGCTCAGGAGTATTTCCTTGAGAATCGAATTGAATTACCTGCAAGAACGACTGATTCTGAATGAATAATCGCGGAATTTCTATCCTCACTTGAACATTTTGGGCAAGAGTACTCGAAACATTAAAGCTTAAAGTTCCCTGTTTCAAATAAACTGTATCTATTCTAGAAGCCGCTCCCAACCAAGCATCTAGCGAATAGGCAAACGTAAACGTACTAGAATCGACAACTGTAGCTCCACTAGTTGTTGTTGAATTGAATTCTTGAACCGATGAAGCATTTAATGAAAATACTTGAGTGCCTTGAGGAGCCGGTAATTGTATTAATTCTGAAGCTCTTCGTGAGAAATTATCACTATCGTAAACCAATCGCACCAGCCCATTCAGATCAGGATCAAACTGGGGAGGAACTCCATCCTGCAGAAAGATATTATATGAGGTGAGGGTTGAATTTACGAGTGGGAAAGCTAGTTCAGGACTCCATGTAGAATCAGCAATTTTATCAAAATCGTCTTTCAAACAAGCCGAAATAACTAGTATCAGTAACGATAGAAGTATGAAAATTGACTGTTTTTTTTTACTCAAGATGCTCATTTTCGCTGCAATCCTTCAAATGTAAGACATCCAATTTAGTCAAATCTAAACAGATTATTAAGTTTCAAACAATGAAAGTGGATCAGGTAAAAGCCTAAAACTTAGACGATGATGCTTTGTTGTTCCATGTTCACGAATGGCGTCCCTATGAGCCAAGGTTCCGTAACCTTTGTTCTTCTTCCAATTATAAGCTGGAAATTTCTTGTCCAATTTTTCCATCAGCATATCGCGCTCGGTTTTCGCCAAAATAGATGCTGCCGCTATGGACATATATTTCCCATCGCCACCAATGATTGTGCTGTGCTTAAACTTTTTGTACGGCTTGAAACGATTTCCATCTATTAATAAATGTTCGGGTTTCTTTTTGAGTTTTGAAATTGCTCGATGCATTGCCAAAAAGCTAGCTTGAAGAATATTAATTTGATCGATTTCTTGCACACTTGCCTGACCAATTCCGAATGCAATGCAGTTGTCGAGAATGATTGGACGGAGCAATATGCGCTGAGATTCGCTCAACTTTTTGGAGTCGTTTAACAAGGGGTGATAAAAATCTGGAGCTAAAATGACAGCTGCTGCCACGACCGGCCCTGACAAACAGCCTCTTCCAGCCTCATCAACACCGGCTTCCAGTATATCAGTATTCAAAAATGGAAGTAAAATCATCTTTCAAAAATAAGCCTTTTGATACATCGTAATTTCAATGAATCTATTTGTATTTTGTCTTTTCAAATTATGCTATGAAAAACGTTTACTTGATTGTTGCCATTTTGTTGACTAATATGAAGCTTTCGGCGCAATGTATTGGCTGTATTGTTGATCCAACATGCACTGCTTCACCTGCTGCTCCTTCAATTTGTCCAAGTGTTTTAGAGAATGCCATCCAAAATCAACCATATGATGTGGATGTTACTTTTTTCATGCCGAATCAGTTTGATAATGGTGGAATTAACGTAACACTCTCCACAATTCAGATTACTTCAGTTTCTGGGCTTCCTAGCGGGATTTTGTGGACAGCCAGCGAAACGGATAATATCTACGACATTACTTCAGATGTGGCAACGCAGCGAGGTTGTGTTAAATTTTGCGGAACACCTACCGCTATTGGCTCATACACCATTGCTGTGAATGTTTTGGCAACTATAACATCTCCAATCACAACAACTGTTGCTCAATCATTTACAGTTCCATTGCTTGTTACGCCTGGAGGTGGAGGTAACTCTGGCTTTAGCTTTTCGACAGGCTCTGGTTGTGATTCTATTGCTGTAGATTTTGAAGCGCTTATTTCTTCAACTACACAACCTGTCGTTTATGCTTGGGATTTTGGAAATGGAAACACCTCGACAGATGCTATTCCTGAAACTCAATTATATAGCCAGCCTGATACGTATTTCGTTTCCTTACAAACAGATCTACTCGATTATGTGCTTGAAGAAGTATCGTTTAATGTAACTGGTACAAATTGGTGCGGTGATATCGAAGAACCCTCTATCCCTTTCATAGGAACTTGTACTGGTTCGCCCGATGTTTATTTCATTTATACTATTGGCTCTGCAACTCTTCAAAGCAATACAGTCAACAATAACACAAACTTTAGTCAAGCGAATCTTAACTATGTAATCAATCAACCTTCATTCAGCTTAGCCTTTTTCGATGAAGATTTGATCACTCAACCTGATAATCTTGGCTCAACTGTTATTCAAGTAAATGGACCAGGAACTTTCACATTCAATACCAATCAAGGTTTTGGTACGTATACCATTGGCACAACGGTGGGACTTTCATTTACCAATACAGATACTGTAATTGTTTACGGATCACCAGAAATTCCTATTATCACAGCGAGTGATTCTATTGTCTGCAATGGAGATACGATTTATCTAAGTGTCCAAAATGCTCCTTTCTACCAATGGTTTGCCGACACAAGTATTGTTTTCGGTGCGAACGATTCAATGTTTACGGTTCTAAACTCTGGAAATTATTCTGTTGAGGTTCGAAGCGAAGCTGGATGCACGGCAAAATCGGCCGATATTAACGTAATTGTAGCTCAAGTTCCTGATGCTCCGACGGTGTTTTTCAACCCTGTTACTGAGAATTTACTATGTAATCCTGGAGTTGGCTTGTCGTGGTTTTGGTTACTCGATGGAGTTGAAATTCCATTTAGTCAAGATATGCCTTCGATTAGTCCGAGTGAAATTGGGAATTATTCAGTTTATACTAGTTCTGAATTCGGTTGTAACGTTTTCTCTAATGAATTTTACTTTACAAACGTTGGCTTAAACGACTTAGCGGCGCAAAAGAATGTGAGGGTTTTCCCAAATCCCCTGAAAGGGAATACGCTTAATATTACTGGAATTGAGGAGTCGTTCAATCTTTCAATTTTGGATGCATCAGCCCGAATTATGCACCAACAATTTCTATCCGCGGAAGCGAACAAACAAATTCAACTGCCTGATTTAGCCCCTGGCGTTTACTTTTTAAGGATGAACGGAAAATCTGGAATTATGAGCCGTAAATTGATTATTGCTGATAAGTAAAGCGATATCCAACACCTCGAACAGAATGTAAATATTGAGGTTCGCGAGGATTTGGTTCGAAATATTTACGGAATGCTAGAATGTAATTGTCGATAGTTCGGGTGGATGGAAAAATATCATATCCCCAAACAATTTCGAGAATCTGGCGCCGCGATACTACTTCGCCACGGCGGTCAATAAGCAATTTCAACAACTGAATTTCTTTCTTAGAAAGTGTTACTTCTTCGCCCCTGAAGGTTTTAATTTGATAGCTGCTAAAGTCGATGCTATTATCTCCAAAATTAAATATGGATGGAGTTCCAGCGCCCTTGTTTCTGTCAATTCCTCGTTGAATTAAGGATGAAGCTCGCAAGAGAAGTTCCTCTAGGTTAAATGGTTTTGCTAAATAATCATCGGCACCTAATTTTAAACCTTGAACACGCTCTTGTCCTGTGTTTTTAGCCGTCAGAAAGATTATTGGTACATGCTGATTCTCTAGTCTGATTCTTTCGCAAACCTCAAAACCATCCATTTCCGGAATCATCACATCCAAAATAATTAGATTAAATCTTTCGTTCAATGCTTTGTCCAGAGCGGTTTTCCCGTCTTTGGCAGTCACCACCTGATAGCCTTCTAACTCTAAATTAAGTTGAATGGCTTCCGATAAGTGAACTTCATCTTCTACCAATAATACGCGATATGACATTTGGCAAAATTACATCGAAACTGGTGCTTGTTCACAAACATTTATTTGTAATGAAATTAAAGTATCAGCATTTTGCTGCTTGTTGTTGATATTTGTGAAACGAAACCTCCTCAAATTTCGTTCTACGACAAGTCACACTCCTCATGAAATTAATCTTACGTTTTCAATTTGCTTTTCTTTTGTTGCTGATTTCGTCCTTGGGATTGAAGGCGCAAAGAACTTGCAGCACCATGGATCAGCTTCAACTTAGTTTGAAAGAGAATCCTGAGATTCAAAAGTCGATAGATCGCATAGAACGTGAAACTTCACAGTGGATTGAGCGGAATCAAGGAAAAGCGATTCGTTCAATAATTACAATTCCAGTGGTTGTTCACATTGTCTATCGCACCGCAGGTGAAAATATTTCTGAGGCTCAGATTCGTTCTCAGATTGATGTTTTAAACGAAGATTATGCACGTTCAAATTCAGATGCTTCTCAAACCCCAGCTGAGTTTCAGGGAGCTGCAGCAGATTGTGAAATTCGTTTTTGCCTCGCATCGCGCGACCCAAGCGGATTACCAACAAACGGAATTACTAGAACTCAAACGAGCGCTACTTCGTTTTCATTGGGCGGAGCGGTAAAAAGTGAGACGACAGGAGGAAAATCAGCTTGGCCTAGCAACAAATACTTAAATATTTGGGTGTGTAACCTAACAAGTCCAGTAATTGGTTTTGCAACTTTACCAGGAACTGCAGCTGTTGGTCAAGATGGAGTTGTTATTATTTATAAGCATTTTGGTCGCATAGGAGCCGTTCAAGCACCATATAATCGAGGTAGAACTGCAACCCACGAGGTTGGGCATTGGTTAAATTTATTACATATCTGGGGCGATGATGATAATAGTTCCGATCCATGCGCTGGAACAGATCAAGTCACTGATACTCCCAACCAAGGCGGACCAAATTACGCGTGTCCAAATGTGGGAACTTCGTCTTGTGGCTCGAATGACATGTTTATGAATTACATGGATTATGTTGATGATAACTGCATGAACATGTTTAGTTTAGGACAAAAAGACCGTATGCTTGCATCATTGGATGGATTTCGTGCTTCGTTGCAACTATCTGATGGTTGTTTAGCTCCGCCTGTAGCAAACGATTGCGATACGCTCAACAACATTGTAGGTGGAGATGGCTTGGTTTATTATTTAGCTGGCGAATTTGACACCCTTGCAAGTGGATATTTAATCGGAACCAACTCATTTGGCGATGAAGCATTCGCAGAAGAATTCACATCGCTTGGCGAACATGCTATATATGGTTTTAGAATGGATTTTTCATATGCAAATGCGGGCTCTCCGGGTGCAACAGCACGTTTTATTTTATGGGATAACGATGGAGCTTCTCCTGCCGGAAGCCCAGGCACAATTCTAATGCAAACGAATTTCTCACTTGCTACAATAGCGCAAAACGCAGCAAATTTTACGTATACAGATATAGAATTGCCTGAACCCGTGAATGTAAGCGGAACATATTATATAGGTTTTGAGGTTAGCTCAGCAGCGGGGGATTCAATTTCACTCTATTCCAATCAATTTGATGAAGTAAATGTAAATTCGGCTTGGTTGAAGATCGCAGGCCAATGGCTGCCTTTTAGCTCACCTTTAGCTTACGATGGTGCATTATCGTTGGCTGCTAGACCATTTCAATGTTCAACTGTTGGCATAAATAGCCTTGATAGAACGCCTTTGAAAGTGAATGTTTATCCAAACCCTTCTAATACAGGTACCTTTTCGATGGAAGTTCCCGGAAATGCTAAGTCTGTTGCATGGGAAGCCTTTTCTGTAGATGGAAAGCTTATTAATTCTGGAAAACTTCCGGGAAGCGGAAATCACATCATTCACTTAACCGATGTTTCAGGAATCTATTTCTTGAAAACCATCCTTGACGGGAAAATTATGCAGGTCAGTTCTGTTGCTATTACGAATCAATAGAAAATCGCCAGCCAAAGATTTAAATTGTCTTTAACTCTCATCTAAATTGCGGTCAAAACCAACTAATTCCTGATAAGCTTGTTGTAAGTTTGCAAGCGCATTATTATGGAATCAGTAATTAAACACGATAACAATCCCGAGCTTCTCCGGATTGCCAAAAAAGTATTCAATCAAGACCGCATCAACTCTGGCGAAGGAGTATATTTATACGAGCATGGCTCTTTGGGATTTCTTGGTTCTTTGGCGAATCACATTCGCGAACAGCGTCATGGTTTGAATACGTTTTTTAACCGTAATTTCCATGTTGAACCAACCAATATCTGTGTTTACGATTGTAAATTTTGCTCTTATTCACGCCTCTTGAAAAACAAGCAAGAAGGATGGGAATTATCTGAAGAGCAAATCTTGGATATTGTTAGAGGTTATAACGGCAAACCGGTAACTGAAGTGCATATTGTCGGAGGTGTTCATCCTAAAATGGGCTTACATTATTTCGCTTCGCTGATTAAGAAAATCAAAGAAATCCGTCCTGATATTCATGTTAAGGCATTCACTGCTGTTGAACTGCATTATATGTGCAATAAAGCAAAACTATCGTATCGAGAAGGTTTGCAGATATTAAAAGATCATGGTCAGGATTCTTTGCCTGGCGGCGGAGCAGAGATTTTCGATGAAGTTCTACGTGCAGAAATTGCTGGAGATAAGTGCACTTCTGCCGAATGGTTAGAAATGCACGAAACAGCCCATAGTTTGGGGATGCCATCAAATGCTACAATGCTTTATGGTCACAAAGAAGAATTCAAGCATCGTGTCGATCACATGGAACGTTTGAGAACTTTACAAGACAAAACAGGAGGATTTAACACCTTCATTCCCTTGAAATTCAGAAACCAAGGCAACCAGATGAGTCATATTCCTGAGGTTTCTGTGATTGAAGATTTAAGGAACTATGCTATCTCGAGAATTTTCATGGATAATTTCGCACATATCAAGGCTTATTGGCCAATGATTGGTCGGTCTACAGCTCAACTTTCTCTTTCTTATGGAGTAGATGATATTGATGGAACAATCGACGACTCAACCAAGATATATTCCATGGCAGGTTCTGAAGAACAAAGTCCTTCGTTGACAACTTCAGAATTAATAGATTTGATAAACCAAGCGGGTAAAACCCCTATTGAACGCGATACACTTTACGGCGTTATCCGCGATTATTCAAAAGAGCCACTTACCGAAGAATTAGCATGATTAAAGCAAGCATAAACAATCAGGATTTTCAAGTTGAATTTGATCCTAGTGGAAAGTCAGGAACACTTAATGGTGAAGTTTTTACGTGGGATAAACTTGCTGTAGGTAAGCTGACTCACATCATAAGAAATGATAAGTCCTACCAAATAGTTTTAGAAAAACGTGAAGGAAACACGCTCACCATCCGTGTAAACGGAAAGAAAATGGATGTGGAAACCCGTGATAAAATGGCCTTATTGCTTGAGTCGATGGGCTTAAGTTCTGCTACCGAAGTAAAGGTTAATAATGTAAAAGCACCAATGCCAGGACTCGTTATCCGAGTTCTAGTAGAGCCTGGTCAAGAGGTTAAAAAAGGCGATGCTTTGTTAGTTCTAGAGGCAATGAAAATGGAGAACATGATTAAATCTCCTGCCGATGCTGTTGTTTCTTCTATTGACGTGAATCTTTCACAGGCAGTAGAGAAAAACCAAGTTCTTGTGAGTTTCAGCTAATCACTAGACTCAGAAATGGAGCGTGATTTATTGAACCGAGAACTGCTTTAAGAAGCGTACATCATTTTGAGAGAATAATCTCAAGTCTTTCACTTGATACTTTAATATTGCTATTCGTTCTATTCCCATTCCGAAGGCGAATCCTGAATATTCTTGAGGATCAATTCCGTTATTAGTTAGTACTGTTGGATGAACCATTCCGCAGCCAAGAATTTCGACCCAACCTGTGTATTTGCAAATATTACAGCCTTTTCCCTTGCAAACAGTGCATGAAATATCCATTTCAGCCGAAGGCTCAGTAAAAGGAAAGTAGGAGGGACGAAGCCTGATCTTCGTATCTGAACCAAAAAGCTCTTTCGAAAAATACAGCATTGTTTGTTTCAAATCGGCAAACGACACTTTCTTGTCGATGTATAATCCTTCAACTTGATGGAAAAAGCAATGCGCTCGAGCTGAAATGGCCTCGTTTCTATAAACACGTCCCGGCATAATCATGCGGATAGGGGGCTTTTTAGATTCCATCATTCGCACTTGAACCGACGACGTATGGGTTCTTAGCGCAATGTCAGGATTACTGCGTATAAAGAAAGTATCTTGCATATCACGCGCTGGATGTTCTTCAGGGAAGTTCAATGCTGAGAAGTTATGCCATTCGTCTTCTATTTCCGGACCTTCAGCAATGGTAAATCCAATTCGAGAGAATACCTCGTAAAGTTCGTTTGCTACAATTCTTAATGGATGACGAGAGCCAACTGGAAAAGGAATGCCAGGTGCTGAAGCATCAAAATCAACACTTGATTCTGAAATAGCTGATTCGGTAGCTTCTTTTGCTTCCTTGAATTTACCTTCTGCAAGTTGTTTTAAGATATTTAACTCACGACCAACATCTTTTCTTGATTCAGGGGCAACTTCTTTAAATCGTTCGAATAAGGCCGGTACGATTCCTTTTCGGCTTAAATAGCTTAGTCGGAATTCTTCAGCTAATGTAGCAGTAGTAAGCGATTTCTGTTCGATTTCCTGACGGATGGAGGCTATCTCTTCCTGTAAAGTCATGCTTAGTTTTAGTCGGTTCTAGCGCAAAGATAATCATCCTTAATGGCTTCATTGGTAACAATTGAGAAGGAGAAGCGTTTATTATTTACAACAGGGAGTTTTTTTTTCTTATTTTTGACTAACAATTTCGCATTTATGGCAACCATGTTAAAATCAGCAACACTTATCGCTTTAATCTTTAGTATCAGCTATATGTCTAGCTGCAAAAGTGAAGATACTACTTGTACGGCTGTAATTAAAGTTATTCGTCCAACGGGAGCTGCTGTTTCAGGCGCTAATGTCGAATTAATTTCAAACGAGGCACTAACAAGCGAAAATGAAGTTGCTGGCGTTTTGACGGACACTTCAAGAGTCAATAAAGCAGTAACTGATCCGAATGGAGAAGCGAGATTCAAATTTAAGAACCCTGCTATTTTGGATGTTAAAGTAACTCACATTACTCTTGGTGAAGGAACCGATTTGATCAAGCTTGAACCAGGAAATACAGTAACTAAAGTTGTTACGATTGGTCAGTAAAATATTCCTCACCAAAATATCCAATAATACAAGATTTCATTAAGGCCATTTGCTGACCTGCATTCAGCGGTGGTAAAAGATCGTTGGCCTCCCAATGAGGATAGCCATCATCGTCTCTACCTTTATAAATGTAATATCCATAAGGAACTAGCAAAGTGCATATAGCGATATGCATTAGCTCTAGCTTTTGGTCTTTCGTATATTTCTTGTAACCATGTCCTAGTTCTTGTATCCCAATGAGAAACAAAACTGATTCAAGATCCAGATCGGCATCAAAGCGAGCATTCAGCGCCTTCAATAACTTTTTCCAGTCGGCTTCTAAAGATTGAAGGTGAGAAGCCGTATCACGCTCTAAAAATTTCTCGCGCATTAGTTACAAATCCATTTTCTGGTAATCTGGTGGTTACCTGCTTGAATACGTACAAAATAAACTCCCGAAGATGGCTTATCTGAGTACACTTCATGTAAGCTCATTTGATAATCTCCAGGTTGTTGTTTGCCAATAACTTTACTGCCTAATAAACGCCCAGTAACATCGATCATCTCTATTTTTAATTCGTTTGCGTGAATTAATGAATAAGCTATAGTTGCATCACCTTGTCCTGGGTTAGGATAAATTTCAGTTGCATAGTCGTCTAATTGAATATCGATGAATCCCACCGGCGCATCAACTATGTTAATGTCATCAATATAAATATTGTTGCCACTACTGTCGATAAATACAAATTTAAACATTGCATTTTGTTGACCTGCAATTGGAATCACACTTACACTTTCTTCTCTCCACTGAGTGCTATTCGGTATGAAATTCGAATTTACAAAACCACCGGTAGTAGCTAAATTACTTCCATTCTTTGTGTACCTTCTTGCCCAAGTTCTTCCACAGTCGGAAGAAATCCAAACTTCTAGTTTATCGTTGGTTGTAGAATTTCGTTGAGCATAAGCTACTTTGAACTTCAAATTGGCAGGAGTTCCAATAAAACTACAATTTATCACTGGAGAATAAACTGTGGACACCAGATCGCCAGCTACAAGAAGATTGTTGTATCTCAATGATGCAGATCCAGTAGCAGCAGCGTCAGTTGTTCTTGAAAATGCGTTTGCGTTCGAGCTTTCGAATCTCCAATAGGCATTAAGACCATTCTGAACGGGGAATCCGGAAACCTCTATTCCTTCGATAATAGGTGCCACAACCTCAGGAAATTCTGTAGAAATATGAATTACGTTTGATTTAGTTTTAGAGTCGCTACCGGATGCATTGGTAACTGTTAATGTAACTGTATGAGGCCCTGAAACAGCGTATTGAACCAAAGGGTTTTGAACCGTAGAACTTGAAGGTGTTCCACCCGGAAAGCTCCAATTCCATTGCCAAGTTCCGTCAATCAAAGCATTGTAACTTAAGTCAGTAAATGTAATGTTCGTGTTGGTGCAACTTTGGTTGCTACTTGCTTTAAAATCGGCTATAGGACTACAAACCTGGGGATTGCCTGAAACTCCTGTAGCAGTTAAATTGGCTGCCGACCAAAGCTGATTTCTACCTGCTGTTGATGAAGCTAATGCAGCTTGAGAGCGGGTTTTTTGCCCGTTTGTATACATAATGGCACAAGTAGCGTAATCCATGTAATTTTGGACGTTGTCTAAACTGCTACATGTTGTTTGACCTAAGTTGCAAGTTTGATTTCCAACACCTATTGTGTTGGGAGTATCACTAACGTTATCATCTGTGCCGCAATTTCCAGTTTCTCCAGGTGAGTTAGAGCCACCCCAAGGATGCCTAAGATTTAAAAAGTGACCAATTTCATGAGTTAAGGTTCTTGCTGAGAAGTTCCCTCCGTTTGAAGTTCCAATACTTCCTAATTGTCTATTTAGAACAACAATTCCATCATAAGCTGCAGAAGGAGCCGAGCCTGGTAAGTAAGCATAACCTCCGGCGCCGAATGAAATTGCATCAACAACCCAAACATTCAAATACTTATTTCTTGGCCATGATACTAAATCTTTAACGTTGTTATCACCATTGAAGGTTAAGTCAGTAACAGTTCGTGTGATACCTTCTGTACAATTTCCACTAGGGTCGATTTTCGCTAATCTGAATTCAATTTCCATATCAGCAACGATACTCTGAAATGCAGGAATTACATTTGTTTGGTCTTCGTTGAGAAGACGAAAATCTTCATTGATAATGCGAACGGCATCAACAATTTGTTCACGTGTGGTATTTTCAACACCGTAATTGTGCATTACGTGAAATACAATTGGAATAACTCTTACAACACGCTCGCCTGTTGGCTGATAGCTGGCTGTGAAATCTTCCAACGCTTGTAGTTCTTGAATTAATTCAGGATGTTCTTGTAGCGATTTTTGAACTGCTAAATCTGTTCCACAAGTATGTTGCTGTACTTGTGCATTTAACGTTGCTGAAAAGACTAGGCTAGCAACGAAGATAATTTTACGCATGTGTGGTGGTGTGTGATGGTTGTGTTAAAGATGTAAATATAGCACTTTTTTCATGCTTAGGTTCAAGAACAATCTTTTGCTATTTCTTTCATTAACATGCGTTTGGCAACTGGGAAAAAGGCTTCTTCGAAGGGGATTTCTAAACTAGAATTCAAGAAGTAAGTGGCAGGATTGGGCAATACAGGGCGAGTCTTGATAAGCTCTAGTTTTATCGATTCTGGCGTTTTGAAACCCTTATTTGAAATGCTTGTTATGTACTTAGTACTTAAACTTCGGAACGTATTGTTCGATTGGGTGAAAAATTTGAGTCCGTATTCGTAGACGAGAGTTTCCGATTTTTTTGGAATCTCAATTAACATATAACCTTCTTCTAAATAAAGTGGAACAAGTCCAACTGGTTCTATTTTAACATGTTCTTCCACGAAGTGATATACCTCTTTTCCTAATGCTAATTTTATTTCCATTTGCGGAATAGAGAATTGGACGATTTTCTCTAACTCATCCATGATTGAATCATTCTGAACTACTTTTTCATACTTCAGTTTGAGTTCCTTCAAATCTACGGTGCTAAGTTTTTCTGGAAAAGCTTGCTGCAGCCCAGAAATTTCTTGTTTAAACTCTTGTAGGCTTCTGTAATGCTCTATAAGCTCTGAAAGGCTTGGATAGAGCAATTTTCTGTTAAATTGCTCTCCAATATTTTCGAGGTAGGCAAGGAGTATGTATTGCTTGTATTCGAGGTCTATCAGATTCTCTGTGAGCCAATTATTGCTTAGCTGGGCCATGAGTATATTGTTTTTATTCTGCCAATCTATAAAACGAAATAGTTTAGCCGAAGTTGCGTTAGGCATTTTATAAACACTTCAAAGGTGAATAGCTAACTGAATACTGTTTATTACTTAATTAAAAGTAACATCCGGCCTTCTCGCATTTACGTATGTTTGCACTGAAAACCTTATATATGTTCCGATTCGTACATTTTATCCGCCCATTGGCAATTATTCTCCTCGTTAGCTTACTCCAAGCCTGCGTGCCTGCTCGTCAGTTTGAAGATGTCAAATCAGCAAAAGATCGATGTGAATCAGAACTTTCAACACTAAGAGCTTCGTACGAATCTTTTACTGCGAAGGAAAAAGAGTTAAACGTTCGTGTGGATGAATGTAATCGTCAGGTTAAAATGTTAACGACAGATACGACAGGTATGGGCATTTCGTATCGACGTTTAACTTCGTCTTACGATAAATTAAATCAGACTTATGATCAATTGTTGAGTAATAATTCAGTCTTAATAAAAGGAAAAGAAGAAGATAATCGCAAGCTGATGGGACAATATCAGCTTACTCAGGAAGAACTTCAGCGTAAAGAGGATAAATTACGTGACTCAGAAACTGCGCTAGAAAAACGCGTTGAAGAAGTGAATAAATTAAGTGCCGATTTGAAAATTTTTGAAGAAGAACTTAATGCTAAACAAAAACGTGTCGAAGAACTTGAGTCGGTGCTGGCTAATAAAGATTCAATTGTGAATGCCCTTCGCGATAAGGTTTCTGACGCATTGCTCGGATTTCAAGACAATGGCTTAAGCATCACCATGAAAAATGGGAAGGTTTATGTTTCTCTTGAGGAGCGATTACTGTTCGAATCGGGAAGTACAGTCGTTGACAGTAAAGGAGCCGATGCATTGAAGAAACTCGCAAAAGTGCTTGAGAAAGAATCTGATATCAATGTAATGATTGAAGGTCACACCGATAATGTTCCAATCAAAAGCGCTACGATTAAGGATAATTGGGATTTATCTGTGTTAAGAGCAACCTCGATAGTCCGAATTTTAACAAATAATTCGAAAGCAGATCCGCGAATGTTTACCGTTGCTGGTCGCGGCGAATATTATCCAATCGATTCGGCTAACACCTCTGAGGCTCGCCGCAAAAACCGTCGTACAGAAATTATCTTGACGCCGAAGTTGGATGAGTTGTTTAGAATCTTGGAGACTAACTAGTGTCTTTATACAGAGTCAGGAGTTTGAACTATAGAGGCTTCTGATTAGGCGCACAAAGTCATAAAAAGCGTAGTTTACTTTTGAAAATGAGCATTTTTCGGACTAGTGCAACGATATCGGGAGACACTCTGGTTAATGCCAATCCACAGAGTCAGGAGTTTGAACTATAGAGGCTTCTGATTAGGCGCAGGACGGCCGAAAAAGCACAGTTTACTTTTGTAAATGAGCATTTTTCGGACTAGTGCAATGACATCAGGAGACACTTTGGTTAATGTCAGTCCACAGAGTCAAGAGTTTGAACTATAGAGGCTCCTGATTAGGCGCACGAAGGGCGAAAAAGCGCAGTTTACTCTTGTAAATGATCATTTTTCGGACTAGTGCAACGACATCAGGAGACACTTTGGTTAATGTCAGTCCACAGAGTCAGGAGTTTGAACTATAGAGGCTTCTGATTAGGCGCACGAAGTCATAAAAAGAGCAGTTTACTTTTGTAAATGAGCATTTTTTGGACTAGTGCAACGATATCGGGAGACACTCTGGTTATTGTCAATCCACAGAGTCAGGAGTTTGAACTATAGAGGCTTCTGATTAGGCGCACAAAGTCATAAAAAGCGCAGTTTACTTTTGTAAATGAGCATTTTTTGGACTAGTGCAACGATATCGGGAGACACTCTGGTTATTGTCCATCCACAGAGTCAGGAGTTTGAACTATAGAGGCTTCTGATTAGGCGCACAAAGTCATAAAAAGCGCAGTTTACTTTTGTAAATGAGCATTTTTTGGACTAGTGCAACGACATCAGGAGACTCTATAGACAAACGTTATTTAGTGTAATTCCCCGAAGGGTGATATTTAAATCGTTAAGGCTCGCTTACTGACAGCTCTCGAAGCAGGCAACCATGCTGCTAATGCACCAATTGCTAAAACGATGAAACAAATTGCTATCATATCTTGCCATCTAACTAACACAGGGTAAGCATCTTCGCCATTAATCAATACCATCGAAAACTTATCTTGAAGCCAAACAACGAATAATCCGCAGGCTAATCCTCCCAGCATTCCAAGACCCGAAATCATCATTCCTTCGGTGAAAAAGATACGCTTGATCATTCGCTGGTCGGCACCCATACTTTGAAGCGTTCTTATGTCGCGCGATTTTTCAACAACTAACATTGTCAATGAGCCGGTAACATTGAATACAGCGATTAATAGGATGAAACAAAGCACCAAGAAAACAGCCCATTTTTCGGCATTAATAATCTTGTAGAGCAATTCATGTTGTTCGAACCTATTTTTAACTGAATACTTGCCTCCTAATAAAGTTTTTAATTTTTCTGCAACTTTCGCGGAACTGGCTCCAGGCTTTAATTGAATCTCGAGAGCGGTCAATTTTCCTTCACTGTGCAATAAGTTTTTAGCGAACGACATCGGCACCAAAACATAGCGGGTATCAAACTCTGGCTGAATCTCAAAGATGCCAGATGCATAAATAGATTCACTGTAAAATGCATCAGCAGGATTTAATGTTTCACCTACTTTCGCCTTCGGAACATAAAGAATCAATGGCTTGTCAATTGCATTGAGGCTTAAAGAGAGTGCGTAGGCAATTCCGCTTCCAACAACAGCTTGAGGGCGACCTCGTAGTTGCAGTTTAAATTCACCAGCAACCATCATCGTATCAATTCCGGTCATTTTTGAAAAAACCTCCGAAACACCTTTCATAGTGCATACAAACTGATCGTCGCCATAAATCAATAAGCAATTTTCCTCCAACACTTCGGCAACGCGCCAAACCCCATCAATATTTCTTAATTCCGCAATAGGTAAGGTATTTTGATCAATCCATTTTCCTTTAGCTGCTTCAATACGAATATCAGAATCAAAGGAGTTGTATAATCGAATCACCCAGCCTTCCAACCCATTAAAGGCCGAAAGCAATACAACCAAAGCAGCCGTTCCAACAAAAACACCAATCACCGAGATCCACGAAATCAGCGAAATAATCTGAATCCGTTTTTTCGAAAACAAGTACCTGAATGCGATGAAAAAGGTAAATCGCACGTTTTACTGACTTAAAATACGGTCGATATTTTCTAAGTAATCGAGTGAATCGTCGAGGAAGAAATCTAAATGCGGAACAATGCGCAACTGATGGCGAACCTTTTGTCCCAGACGATTACGAATTTCACTTTTTACTGAATCGATGAGTTTGAGCATTTCTTCAGGCTTTTCGACCTTAAACATGCTTAGGTAAACTTTTGCATGGCTTAAATCTGGACTAATTCGCGCAGTTGTAACTGTTATAAATGCGCCTGCAAACAAGTTTTTACTTTCTTTTTGAAACAGCTCAGCCATTTCTTTTTGAATGAGGCGTGCAACTTTTTTCTGACGAGTACTTTCCATTTCAATAAATTCCTGAAGCCGCAAAGGTACAATAAATGGGGGCATTGCCATGTGCATCCTTCAAGCTTGAAACAAGAGCCCATTAAATTCGTAATTTGCGCCTCTTTAGACAGATTCTTCCGCTGCATGCGTCAATTAAAAAGGCTGATTTCTTTCGTTTCTCCACTTCGACATTATTTCCCCGAATATGTCATTTATACCATCTTCGGAATTATTTTCGGATTGGTCAACTTTACCATGCTCGTTCCCTTGCTAAACTTATTATTTAGCAATAATGCAGATACTATTACCGAGGTTATTAAGCCCGAATTTGAACTAAGTATCGATTATATTACGAGTCTCTTCAATTACCATTTCACGAGTATTATAAATGCAAACGGTAAATTATACGCACTAGGATTTGTATGTGTATGTATTGCATTTGCAACCTTATTTTCGAACGTTTTTAAATACCTTGCAAGTCGCGTGGTTGTTCGCCTGCGGATGAACATGCTCGAGCGAATTCGCATCCAGCTTTTTGCCAAGATTACAAGCCAATCTATGGCATTTTATAATTCAATTAAAAAAGGCGAACTGCTCTCTACAATAACGGGCGATGTTCAGGAAATTGAGAATTCTGTGGTTAGTTCTTTTCAGAGTTTGCTGCGCGATCCGTTTGTCATCATCGCTTATTTTATTACACTTTTTTACCTGTCGCCACAACTTACCGTATTTACTATTTTATTTTTCCCGATTTCGGGAGTACTTATTTCTTCGCTCGCGCGGAAGTTGAAGCGAAAAGGCTTCTTTAGTCAAGAGTTACTTGCGAAAATCCTTCATCATACCGATGAAACAATCTCAGGAATTCGCATCGTGAAAGCATTCCGTGCCGGGAATTTATTCAATGCTAAGTTTGCCAAGATTAACCGCGATTTCAGCAAGGTCAGTCGCGACCTTTTTAATCAACGTGAACTAGCATCACCAATCTCCGAAATATTAGGAATATTGGTAGTTGTTGCCGTTGTTATGTATGGTGGAAACCTAGTTCTCGAAGGTGAACTTTCGGGGTCAATGTTCATTACTTATTTGGCTCTTTATTCTCAAATTATGCAGCCGGCAAAGAATATCAGCTCGGCAATTACAAATATGCAAAAGGGTTTTGCTTCTGCCGATAGAATCTTTTTAGTGCTCGATGCTCCAGTTCAGGTGAAGGATATAGAAAATCCTATTCCTAAATCTTCCTTCGATTCTAGAGTTGATGTGAGTCATGTTAGTTTTGCATACAACCAAAGCAATGTGCTCAGCGACGTGAGTTTCAGTCTTGAAAAAGGTAAAATGATAGCACTCGTCGGTAAGAGTGGCTCAGGAAAATCTACTTTATCAGATTTGATTTTGCGTTTCTACGATGTTAGTTCAGGAAGCATTCGTATTGATGGACTTGATATTCGCGAAATTTCGCAAGACGATTTACATTCTATGTTAGGCTTGGTGAGTCAAGATCCTGTGATGTTTAACGATACGGTTTGGAACAACATTACTATGGGCGATCCAAATGCTACCGAAGAACGCGTTATAGAAGCGGCTAACAATGCCAATGCCTCAGAATTCATAGATTCTCTCGAAGACCATTATCAAACTGTTGTAGGCGATAGAGGATCTCGCCTAAGCGGCGGACAAAAACAGCGTGTTGCCATAGCTCGAGCCATTTACCGTAATCCTCCAATTTTAATTTTAGACGAGGCTACATCTGCCTTAGATACCGAAAGCGAACGTTTAGTTCAGGAAGCATTACGGCATCTAATGGAAAGCAGAACGTCTTTGGTAATTGCGCATCGACTTTCTACAATTCAACATGCTGATGAGATTATTGTTATGAGTGATGGACAAATCGTCGAGCGCGGAAAGCATGAAAGCTTGCTTGCAGCGAAGGGAGTTTACTTTAGATTGCATGAAATTCAGCATTTGAGTTGATTTATCATACTGTGAATCAAGGCCGCCGAGTTTATTTGCAATAATTATCATCTTTTCACTTGCATGATATTCCTATTCAGTGTATCATTGCACCCGTTTTGAAAATTCTTCGATAGCTCAGTTGGTTAGAGCATCTGACTGTTAATCAGAGGGTCGCTGGTTCGAGTCCAGCTCGAGGAGCACAGAGCAAAACTGAAAGACCACCTGAAAAGGTGGTCTTTTTTCGTTTAAGTCACGCTTCGACAAGCTCAGCGTGACCTAAACTTCCGACAAGCTCAGCGTGACCTAAACTTCCGACAAGCTCAGCGTGACCTAAACTTCCGACAGGCTCAGCGTGACCTAAACTTCCGACTGGCTCAGCGAGACCTAAACTTCCGACAAGCTCAGCGTGACCTAAATTTCCGACTGGCTCAGCGAGACCTAAACTTCCGACAGGCTCAGCGAGACCTAAACTTTCGACAAGCTCAGCATGACCTAAATTTCCGACAGGCTCAGCGTGACCTAAACTTTCGACAAGCTCAGCGTGACTTGATAAGGCAGAAGGGTGATGGTTGGAGTCCAGCTCGAGAAGCTAAACTGAAAGACCAACTTTTTAGGTGGTCTTTCAGTTTACACAAGTTGGACGAGAAGTTTATTCCGAGTTTTTATCTCGGGGAGGGGCCAGCTCGAGGAGCTTGATATGCAATGGGTTACAGAAATGTAACCCATTTTTATTTTCCCTTTGTAACACGTTTGTAACGCAATGTCGATTTAAGAGTTTATTTTCCAACTCAAAATCGCTCGTTGTGTTTCTAAGTATTCCAAACAACTAAGAATACTCAATCGCAATCTTCTCGCACCTCCAATTTTTTGAAATTGCACTTTAATTATATGCTTTTCAAATGTTTACCTTTTTCAATAAGTAACAATAAACATTTTGATTTTAAATCGTGACAGCATAAGCATTGACAAAACCATATCCATTTTTACTCATAAAATTAAGGGCGTCTATCATCGAATTGAAAATCATTAGTTTCCCGTTCTCATCTTTAACCTGCAAATCTTTTGAGTTCCAATATTTGTTTTCTTGTCCAAAATCTAATTCTATAGATAATTTATTACTCACCATTTTAGAAGTTCTTACAATTTGCATGAACTCTGTATCAATTTCTTTTAATGGTTTATCGTTTACGGTCTGAGAATATGATTTGAAAATGCTGCAATTAAATATCAAAAGGGTAAGAATTAGTTTTTTCATTTTTTTGAATTTTTATTGTATACAGATTATTCTCATTTATTACAATTTGCTTTGCCTGTGGATTTTCAAGGTACACATAGGGCACAGGTGTCTTTTAAAAGGTCACTATTTTGAACTTATCTTGGCGTAAACCAATTTTGGGACTTTGGTTTTTTGATCGGTTCAGAATGTTAAACCTTTTAAGGTTCTGTTTGCAGTTGGGTGTATCTCAAGTGCTTGTATGAGTTCAATGAGGTTATTAATCCAGCTGTTGACAAGACTGAACCACCAATAATTACAGCTGGATTAGCTTTGCCTGTTGCAAGCATAGGGATTAGCGCAAGTCCTGCACCTAAGAATGAAAGAAAAACCCCAGTTTGGTGCTGCTTTCTGAACTTCTCAAGCTTTAAATCAATCCTTTGTATTTCCGTTTCTGTTGTCGGTTTCAATTGACAAAATGTGTAGTTTGAGATACTCAATAATATTAGTAACAAAAGTAAATGCTTCATTAGGTGTCGTTTTGGTTTATCAAGCCAAATGTAGATAAATTCATAATAAAAAGCATTTCACCAACTTATAGTGTAAGTGTATCTTAATTGGAAATGCTGTCGAAAAGCCCAATTGTTACAGTGCGATTCAACTTCAATAGCAAGAAAGTAGACCACGAAATTAAGCCCAAAAACTCAAGTCAATGCAAATTTGCGGCAAATTGCATTTTGAATTAGTTATTAGTTTTAACAACCTCTGATTCAGGTAAAACGGTTTTTAGAATTGTTTCAATTGTGTTGAGTTGTTCAGCGTTGAGGTTCTTAATAGATTCCTGACTTAATACTGTCCCATTTATTTGAATGTAGTTGTTTTGGTTTTGGATTAGAGTATTAACAGGACTTAGCCCTTTGTTTGATAAGCCAATAACATTAAAATAAAGTTTAGCTGCTGCTATATCACCATTTGCAGTACTATTTGTACGTCATAAAATCCTCTTGTCTCGTATCTGACGTGTTTCTGACTTTTTAAGTGAACCCTATTTAATCAAAGAATTAATGTCCAATCTGATAGGAGTAAATATCATATATTCTAGGTACGTGAAGGGAGTCAATAATTACTGAGTTACCTTGAAAAGCCCCATTTAAATATTCTTTAATGTTGTTATTGGGATACACAAATTTGGCGGCTACATCTAAATAAATAATTTTATTATAGTTATTAGCATTGTAAATTGAATCTACTTCTTTGTGGCTTTTTACAAGAAATATATCGTCTGAACGTAGCGCATTAACTATATCTTTCCTAGGAATGCCGCTCCTTATATCAGTAAAATAATCCCTGTTATAATAATACGTGAAAGTAAATACATCATATTCTGGACAAATAAAAACAACAGTATTAGCGCCTTTCTGCATTTGCTTAATGTTTTCGACTAATGATTTAACATCTCGTTGATTATTGCTGATTGGGGAAAAGGATACAGCCATCAATATAACTGCCAATAAACCAACACTTAAAAACATTTTATTATCGTATTTGCTTATTGCAACAGCTAAAACAATGAAAAATGCGGGAGTGAAATAAATTAAATATCGATCAATAAACATCGGCATTAAAAAAGAAACAACAAACATTAGAAAACCAGGAATAAATAACCAAGAAATTATTATTTTCCCTTGTGTAGAATGATCTTCAATGGTCTGATAATGTATAAATAGTATAAGATAAAACAATAGAAACGAGATGATCAATATTGGTGAAGAAAAATCATTTTCAAAAGGAAATAGCGGTATTTTAATGGAGAGACTGATTAGTATAAATGTAATACTTAGCAGGATAGCGGCAAGCCTTAATATGTTATTTTTTAGGTGCTTATGTATATATTGTTGTAAATACATCCATGCGAGAATCAGAATAAAAATGTAATTCACGTGCATGTCATTTACCAGTGTTCCGTAAAATGAGTGGAGGGGTCGTAAATTTACAACAGGTTCGACCCAAGTTCCGCCAGAGGCTCCCCCAAAGCGATTTGCTAAGACTCCAACATAAGGCAAATAAAACAAGAAAATTATTCCAAAGTACTTGCTGATTTTCAATAGTTCTTTCTTCCTTTTCCAAAAGATAAACATGAAAATAACGACTTGAATAAAAAGAACATACCAACTGAAGAAGTGGCTGTAAAGTAATAAAATGCTAACAATGACATAGGTAACTATATTAGCTTTAGAGTACTCAGAAGTCATAAGTTTCAAATATTGAAACATCGAAATAGTAGTGAGTAGTAAGAATAAAGGATATACTCTTGCTTCATGAGCAAAATACATCTCATAGTTTGATAAGGTGAAAAATAATGCGGCTAGAATTGCTGCCTTTTGGTTGAAAAATTTTCGACAGATGTGGTAAATAAAGTAAACCGTAAGGCTGCTAAAAATAACTGACGGAAATCTTACCGCTAGCTCACTTATTCCAAAAAAACTCGTCCAAATATGTAAGAAAACTTCATAAAGAGGTGGGTTATTTCCTTTACTTAATTCGCTTACAATCGTTACAATATCAAATTGTGAGAAATACAATGAAAAAGGTTCGTCTTTCGCTAAGGAAGGGTATTTAACGTATCGGATTTTCAGGATAAAGTTAATAAGTACTAAAATTATAGGGGCGATAATTGAATAGAAGTTGGACTTCATTTTCGGTATATTTTGAAGCACAATAAAATTTAAATTCATAGTAATTTCAAACGTCTAATAATTCACAAATCTATGTTATGTCAAATTCATATCTAAAGCAGTTCCAAGTAAATTTGACTAAACCCAAATTACGCGTTTTAAAAGCAAAATCGATATGGAATGGGTAAATCAGTTTATCGAATAACTGGTAGCATTTTTTTTACATAGATTGGCCCTAATAAATAGATTAATTCAATTTTTCAATTCTCTTACTTGATTAATTAGAGTCTGTCTATAGAGTCTCCTGATGTCTTTACGCTAGTCCGAAAAATGCTCATTTACAAAAGTAAACTGCGCTTTTTAAGTCTTCGCGCGCCTAATCAGAAGCCTCTATAGTTCAAACTCCTGACTCTGTGGACAGACACTAATTAGGGTTAACAAGAACCTTCATTTGTGGACTTTCATTTATCAATCAATCTCGAACCAATTTATTAGCTGAGTATGCCGAAAAACACTACTTTTGCGCCCTGAACCATCTTCCCAAAACCTCATGGCGCAGTTCGAATTAATCATGCCAAAAATGGGCGAGAGTGTCGCCGAAGCAACCATTATCAAATGGCTTAAACAGCCTGGTGATTCTATTGAATTAGATGAGCCAGTTCTGGAAATTGCCACCGATAAAGTTGATTCTGAGATACCTTCACCAGTTGCAGGAACTCTTTCTGAAATCTTATTTGCCGAAGGCGATACCATTTTAGTGAATGCTGTTATTGCCAAAATAACCACCGACGCTGTTGTTGCAAGTTCTGCTGCAGCTTCAAGCCCTGCTCCCGAAACAACTCAATCTGCCCCTGCAAACATTCCAGCTCAATCTGCTCCTGTTTCAACAAGCGATTTCTCTCAATCTGACCGTTTCTACTCTCCATTGGTAAAAAACATTGCCAAAACTGAGAATATTAGCATCGAAGAATTAGAGAAAATTCAAGGCTCTGGTGCTGAAGGTCGTGTAACTAAGAAAGATATTCTTGCCTATTTGCCAGATCGCGGCAACGGAAATACACCATCGCCGCAGGCAAAACCAGCAAGCGCTCCCCAACCAAGTGCTCGCCCACAAGCTCCAGCAATTTCTATTTCTGGTGGCGACGAAATCATAGAAATGGATCGCATGCGCAAGCTAATCGCCGACCACATGGTAATGTCAAAGGCTGTGAGTCCACATGTTACTTCTTTCGTAGAAGTAGATATGACCAATATGGTTCTGTGGCGTGAACGCGTTAAGAAAGATTTCGAAAAGCGCGAAGGGCATAAAATCACCTACACGCCAATGATCATAGAAATGATTGCAAAGGCTATTCGTGATTTCCCAATGATCAATGTTTCGGTTGATGGAACTAACATTATCAAGCGCAAGCACATAAACATTGGAATGGCAACAGCACTTCCTTCTGGAAATCTGATTGTTCCGGTTATTCGCGATGCTGATACTATGAACCTGATTGGCCTCACAAAAGCTGTGAATGACTTAGCTAATCGTGCTAGAAATAATAAGTTAAGTCCTGATGATATTTCAGGTGGAACCTTTACCATGACTAATGTTGGCTCATTTGGAAACGTCATGGGAACACCAATCATTAATCAGCCTCAAGTAGCAATTATGGCTGTTGGTGTTATTAAAAAGAAGCCTGCTGTTCTTGAAACTCCTCAAGGCGATGTAATTGCAATTCGTCACATGATGTATTGCTCTCTTTCATATGATCACCGCGTTGTAGATGGCTCTTTAGGCGGAAGTTTTATTCGTCGTGTTGCTGATTATATCGAAGCATTCGATTCTAACCAATCTTTCTAATGGAATTATCTCTTAAGCGACCAATCGTATTCTTTGATATCGAATCAACTGGAACTCAGGTTGCAGCAGATAGAATTGTGGAAATTTGCGTGCTAAAAATCAATCCCGACGGTACGGAGGAAATTAAAACGCGTCGCATCAATCCAACGATTCCAATTCCGAATGAGGTTTCGTTAATTCATGGTATTTACGATGAAGACATTAAGGATGAGCCGGTTTTTAAAACTGTTGCCAAATCATTAGCTGATTTTATTGGCGATGCCGATTTAGCCGGATACAATTCAAATAAATTTGATGTTCCGATGTTGCTAGAGGAATTCTATCGAGCAGGGATTGATTTTCCGATGGAGGAACGACGTTTGGTTGATATTCAGAACATCTTTCATCAAATGGAGCAACGTACTTTGGTCGCTGCTTACCGCTTTTATTGCAATTCCGAATTGATTGGTGCACATGGTGCTGAAGCGGATGTTCGTGCAACTTACGAAGTATTAAAGGCACAATTGGATAGATATAAAGACGCTGTTTATACGGATAAACAAGGTAATCAATCCATGCCAGTGGTTAATGATATGGAAGCGCTTTCCAATTTCTCAACCAATAAAGATTGGGTAGATTTTGGTGGACGAATGGTTTACGATAAAGAAGGAGTAGAGCTATTCAACTTTGGAAAACATAAAGGCAAAAAAGTGGTTGATGTACTCACCAGAGAACCAAGTTATTACGATTGGATGATGAATGGCGATTTTGCATTATCGACTAAGAAAGCACTTGAGCGCATTAAGCTAAAAGGATTGCAGAATAAATTCAATAAGTAATTCAGAATGAAGATTATCTGTATCGGGCGCAATTATGCCGATCATGCTAAAGAGCTAAATAATCCTTTGCCGAAAGTACCCGTTTTTTTCTTAAAGCCTGATACTGCCTTACTTCGTGATGGTGCATCTTTCTTTATTCCGGAATTTTCGAATGATATTCATCACGAAATAGAGTTGGTTCTAAGAATCTCAAAAACAGGAAAACATATTGATGAAGCTTTTGCCGATCGTTACTTTGATCAAATTGGTTTAGGTATCGATTTTACAGCTCGTGACCTTCAGCAACAGTGCAAAGAAAAAGGACTTCCTTGGGAAATTGCCAAGGGATTTGATGGTTCGGCTCCACTCGGAAAATTCGTCGATAAAGCTTCTTTAGGCAATCTGAACAACCTTAACTTTCAGCTCAAAGTAAATGGTGAAGTTCGCCAGCACGGCAACAGTGGTGACCAGATTTTCAACTTTAACAAAGTCATTGCCTACGTTTCTCAGTTCATTACCTTAAAATCGGGCGATTTAATTTTTACAGGAACTCCCGCTGGTGTTGCTGCGGTAAAACCAGGAGATTTGCTTCAAGGCTATCTTGGCAGCGATTGCTTACTTGAAATGCAAGTTAAATAGAGTTTGTCTATAGCGTCTCCTGATGTCGTTGCACTAGTCCAAAAAATGCTCATTTACAAAAGTAAACTGCGCTTTTTCGGTCTTCGTGCGCCTAATCAGAAGCCTCTATAGTTCAAACTCCTGACTCTATGGACTGACACTAAATAGAGTCTGTCTATAGAGTCTCCTGATGTCGTTGCACTAGTCCAAAAAATGCTCATTTACAAAAGTAAACTGCGCTTTTTTGGTCTTCGCGCGCCTGATCAGAAGCCTCTATAGTTCAAACTCTTGACTCCTGACTTCATCATTTTGGGCGAAAATTACAAGATGAAGCCATGAAACCCTCGTTAACCCTAGAAAGGTTAATTTGTTTTGGGTGTCCTGGGCGTTTTTTGATATTTTTGATTGATGTTTTTCAGA
>Ga0209284_10001960_pt1 | contig 29595 bp, 30 predicted proteins | sample FRY03_FD_187211 | JGI IMG/M metagenome (GOLD analysis project Ga0209284, IMG submission 187211) | Freshwater microbial communities from Lake Fryxell liftoff mats and glacier meltwater in Antarctica - FRY-03 (SPAdes) (version 2) | ecosystem: Environmental > Aquatic > Freshwater > Ice > Glacier...
AGGGCAGATTCTCACGTGTTACTCACCCGTCCGCCACTAGAATTAAAAATTCTCGTACGACTTGCATGTATTAAGCATACCGCCAGCGTTCATCCTGAGCCAGGATCAAACTCTCCATGATATCCAATATTTACGAATGTCCTTTCCAAAACACTTTCTTTTCAGAAGAAGGTTATTACTAACTACTCTTTCGAATGTCCCTTTACTTCTACCCTGAAATCACATTAACGGTTGAGTTGGTTATTTGTCAACCCTGACTCTTCACTTTTTTATTTCTTTTATAATTTAACTATTACTTATCTTCCTCAGTATCTAAAAGAACGAAGAAAAAAAATAAGGATAGTAACTCTTACTCTTTGGATACTAGATCATACGTCTTATATGTCATTCAATTTTAATTCATCAGTTAGGTCCTTTTTATTTGTACTACCTTATGTATATATATAAGCTAAAAATTAAAAATCGTCGAAAGTGATACAGAAGAATAATAAAGAAAGAGTCTTGGTCGTCGATGATGAAGTAAGTATTCGTAGAATACTCGATACCAGGTTGTCAATGGCAGGATATTCCGTCATTACAGCATGTGATGGCGAAGAAGCTCTTTCTCTTTTTAGGAGAGAATCACCAGATTTAGTAATACTTGATGTAATGATGCCCAAACTTGACGGTTACGGTGTTTGTCAAGAGATAAGAAAAATTTCGGATGTCCCTATCATAATGTTGACAGCCTTAGGTGATGTAGCCGACCGTATAACAGGTTTAGAATTAGGTGCAGATGACTATGTTATTAAACCATTCTCTCCAAAGGAGTTAGAAGCAAGAATTAGGTCAGTATTAAGACGAACACAGAAGATACAGTCATTGTTAAACGTTAGTAACTCAGAAATAGTACAGTTTAATTTCTTGAAGATTGATTTTAATAGAAGACAAGTGTACAAAGCTGATGAAAGGATAAGATTGACTGGAATGGAATTTAGTCTTCTTGAATTACTCATAAGTAAATCTGGGCAAGCATTTTCTAGAGCTGAAATCTTACAAGAAGTTTGGGGATATACACCTGAGAGACATGTTGATAGTAGGGTGGTAGATGTTCATATATCCAGGCTACGAGCAAAATTAGAGATTGATCCTTCTAATCCTGACCTTATCCTTACTGCTAGAGGTACGGGGTATCTTTTTCAAAGAATTGCTCCTCATAGTAGTTCAATGTAGTATTTTATTATTGTGAAAAAAAGAAAAAAAGAATCAGGGTTACTTTTTTCACAATTGTTACTATAATATTACATAGGAATTGTAAAGGTAAGTAGAATTTCTGTCGTTGCAAAATATGTTGGCGCAGGGTAAATGATACTTAATATTTAGAAAGCTTTGGAGAATTAATTTATGACCATAGCAATTGGACAAGAAGAGGGACGTGGTTGGTTCGACTTAATGGATGACTGGTTAAAGAGAGACAGATTTGTATTTATCGGTTGGTCTGGTCTTCTATTATTCCCTACGGCATACTTATCAGTAGGTGGATGGTTTACTGGTACAACATTCGTTACATCTTGGTACACACATGGTCTAGCAAGTTCTTATCTTGAAGGGTGTAATTTCTTCACTGCCGCTGTTTCAACTCCAGCAAATAGTATGGGACATTCTTTATTACTAATTTGGGGACCTGAAGCTCAGGGAGATTTCACTCGTTGGTGTCAGATTGGTGGACTATGGGCATTCTGTGCTTTACACGGTTCATTTGGATTAATTGGTTTCTGCTTGAGACAGTTTGAAATTGCAAGATTAGTTGGTATTAGACCTTACAATGCTATCGCATTTTCTGGTCCAATAGCAGTTTTTGTTTCAGTTTTTTTAATGTATCCTCTAGGTCAAGCTAGTTGGTTCTTTGCACCTAGTTTAGGTGTTGCAGCTATCTTTAGATTCCTTTTATTTATTCAAGGTTTCCATAACTTCACACTTAATCCATTCCACATGATGGGAGTTGCTGGCATTCTTGGTGCAGCATTACTTTGTGCTATCCATGGTGCAACAGTTCAGAATACTATTTTTGAAGATGGCGATGCTGCTAATACATTTAGAGCTTTTACACCTACTCAGGCTGAAGAGACTTATTCAATGGTTACAGCTAACAGGTTTTGGTCTCAGATTTTTGGAGTAGCTTTCTCTAACAAGCGATGGCTTCATTTCTTTATGCTATTTGTTCCATTAGCTGGATTATGGACAAGCGCGATCGGAATTGTGGGTCTAGCATTAAATCTGCGTGCATACGATTTCGTTTCACAAGAGCTTAGAGCTGCTGAAGATCCCGAATTCGAAACATTCTATACTAAGAATATCCTTCTAAATGAGGGTATCCGTTCTTGGATGGCTGCTCAAGATCAGCCACATGAAAACTTTATATTCCCTGAGGAGGTTTTACCACGTGGAAACGCCCTTTAATTCTAATGTAGGTATAGCCGGTAGAGATATTGAGTCTACAGGTTTCGCATGGTGGTCAGGAAACTCTAGATTGATTAATGTGTCAGGTAAGTTACTGGGTGCTCACGTTGCTCATGCTGGTTTGATGGTTTTCTGGTGTGGTGCCATGACTTTATTTGAAGTTGCACATTACATTCCAGAGAAGCCTTTGTACGAGCAAGGTTTAATTCTACTACCTCATCTAGCAACTCTTGGTTGGGGAGTAGGTCCAGGTGGTGAGATAATTGACGTCTACCCGTATTTCGTAGTTGGTGTACTTCACTTAATCTCGTCTGCTGTATTAGGTTTCGGTGGTGTATATCATTCACTTATCGGACCAGATACTCTAGAAGAGTCGTTTCCAGCTTTTGGTTATGATTGGAGAGACAAGAATAAAATTACTACAATCTTAGGTATTCATTTAGTAATACTAGGTTTTGGCGCATTATTACTAGTTGTTAAAGCCCTATATGTTGGTGGTCTTTATGATACATGGGCCCCGGGTGGTGGTGATGTAAGAATCATTGACAACCCAACTTTAAATCCAGGTGTAATCTTCGGCTACGTCCTTAAGTCACCTTGGGGTGGTGATGGTTGGATTTGTAGCGTTAATAACATGGAAGATGTTGTTGGTGGACATATTTGGATTGGCTTTACTTGTATTGTGGGCGGGTTCTGGCATATCCTAACTAAGCCGTTTGCTTGGGCAAGACGCGCTTATGTATGGTCAGGTGAAGCTTATCTTTCATATAGTTTAGTTGCTGTTAGTATGATGGCTTTTATTGCTAGTCAGTATGCATGGTATAATAACACGGTATATCCTAGTGAATTTTATGGTCCCACAGGACCTGAGGCATCGCAATCTCAAGCATTTACTTTCTTAGTTAGAGATCAACGTTTAGGAGCTAGTGTTGCTTCTGCTCAAGGTCCTACAGGTCTTGGTAAATACTTGATGAGATCACCAAGTGGAGAGATTATTCTTGGAGGTGAGACTCAAAGATTCTGGGATTTAAGGGCTCCTTGGATTGAGCCATTAAGAGGTCCGAATGGTCTTGACTTAAATAAAATTAAGAACGATATTCAGCCTTGGCAAGAAAGAAGAGCTGCAGAGTATATGACTCACGCACCTCTTGGATCACTGAACTCTGTTGGTGGTGTAGCAACGGAGATTAACTCTGTTAACTACGTGTCTCCTCGTAGTTGGTTAACATGTTCTCATTTCTTCTTAGGTTTTGCATTCTACATTGGACACCTTTGGCATGCAGGTAGAGCGAGAGCTGCTGCTGCTGGTTTCGAAAAAGGAATTAACCGTGAAAATGAGCCTGTATTATCACTAAGACCTATCGACTAATTATTCGACTATTTTGTCGAAGATATTCTTGTTAAAAATAGGAACTTTCAGATACTGAAACGTTCCTATTTTTTTCCGAGTAGCTCTGGTTTTTTTTGAGTCTACTAATTCTGATTGAGAATATGAACTCTATGATTTACTCAAGTCAAAATAATTATTCTTTTTTTTGCTACTTGGTTTTCTGTTCTTGTTAATAACTATTCGTGTAATGGTTGATTGTAAAAAGTTTCAAAGCATTTTTTTTATCGAAAAAAAACATCACTAATTTTACCTTTGTTAAAGTATAAATTGGTATGATTGCACGTGTAGGCATGTCTTACAGTTTAATTTTGCAAGTTAGTACATCATATTATGACTAATTCTTTGACTCTATTATTTTCTTCTTTTCTAGGATTTCTTCAGATATACCTAATATTATTATTAATTAGAGTCTCATTAACATGGTTTCCTAATGTTAATTGGTATGGACAGCCATTCTACTCTTTGAGTAGATTGACTGATCCATATTTGAAAATATTTAGGGGTATTGTCCCCCCTTTAATTGGTATAGATATTTCTCCTATTCTTGGTTTTGTACTGTTACAATGTATTATGCAAATAGCTAATAATATAGGTTTAACTTCAGGTTAATCTCTATTATTTCTATTCACAAGCAGAGATTTGCTGTTTATACAAAAAGAAAAAAAGTAGATAAAAAATACCACTATGTTAAAGTTAAGATTAAAGAAGTATGGTAGAAAGGGACAGGCAAGCTACCGTATAGTAGCTATGCCAAGTGCTAGGAAAAGAGATGGAAGGGCTGTAGAGGAATTGGGTTTCTACAATCCACATACGAATGAAGCTAATATTAACGTAGTACGAATTAAGGCTCGATTAGCACAAGGTGCACAACCTACATTAACAGTGCAAAATTTACTTAAGAAAGCTTCTATAGCTATTAATTAATTAATTATATATATATATATTGGAGAAGAAATTTGCCTAAATTTACATTAAAAGTATTATGGTTAGACAACAATGTCGCTCTAGCTGTAGATCAAATCGTTGGAAATGGAACGAGTCCTTTAACATGCTACTTCTTCTGGCCTCGTAATGATGCATGGGAGCAAATAAAGGCTGAACTTGAAGCAAAACCTTGGATTTCAGAAAGAGAAAGAGTTGAGCTTCTAAATAAAGCTACTGAGATAATCAACTATTGGCAAGAACAAGGTAAACAGGACTCTTTCAAAGAAGTACAATCAAAATTTCCAGATTTTATTTTCGTTGGAAATAATTAAAAAAAAAGTATTATTAAGATTACTAGCATGAAGGTAATCTTAGTGCTTTATTAAAATGTTTTTTTTATATCTAGTAATGTAAAATGTCAAATATTCAAGTTAGCAAAAAAATCACTGATTCTAAAATTACTAGAATAGATAATCGTTTCCTATACTTCTTAGCTTTTAGACTACCGTTAGATTCTTCTTATTCTAATAGAACATTGGTGAATTATTTTGATATTCTCATTGCTAGAGGTTACACAGGACAGAAGGGACACATTTCATTTTTTGATTCTCTTGGAGATATAACTATCTTGCATAATCTAGTGATAAATAGTGTATTCAAGCTTTATCTGTAGCCATGTATCCTCTGAAAAAAAAGATTGGTGAACATAGGTTGTTGGATGCAATGGTTAAAATAATATTTTGTTATTTGATCTTTTCAAACTGTTCAAATCGCATTAACTATGTTCAGTCTTCAGATCTCTCAGGAGAGAAGAATACTTTTCCTATTATTGAAAGTAGACAGAATAAAAAGTTAGAAGAAAAGTTGCTACTGGATTTGTCTAAAAATCACGTATTGCATCTAATTAGTGAAGATCTACTGGTTCATATAAGTTTAGATAAAGAGGGAAGAATAATAGGGTACAAGCCATTAGTAACTAAAATGCCAATTTATTGGAACTCAGAAATAACAAAAAGATTATTAAGGAAAAATAATCTTTTTTCTTTGTCATATGAAAAAGATCAAATTACTAGTATTAAATTGTCTACTTTTTAAACTGGTAATCGCTATTTCTCGACATTGTCTACAACAATACACTCTGTAGTTAGAATCATTCCTGCAATGGAACTGGCATTTTGTAGTCCTGATCTCGTTACTTTGGCAGGATCTATAATTCCTGTTTCATACATGTCACATAATTCTCCTAATGCAGCATTATAACCAATACTGAAATCGCTGTTTTTGACAGTTTCAATTATGATTGCTGCTGATTTGCCTGTATTCTCTATTATTCTCCTAATAGGACTTATCATTGCTTTTTCTACAATCAGTGCTCCCACTAATTCATCTCCTTCTAAATTTTCTTCTGCCCACTCTCGAAGATCCAAGGATAAGTGAGTAAGCGTTGCTCCACCTCCTGGAACTATACCTTCCTCCACTGCAGCCTTCGTAGCATTAATTGCGTCTTCTAAACGTAGTTTTCTGTCTTTCATCTCTGTTTCAGTTGCTGCTCCCACTTTAATAATCGCGACACCACCAGCTAATTTTGCTAATCTTTCCTGCAATTTTTCTCTTTCATATGAAGAATCACTAGCTTCTATTTGTCTCCTAATTTGTTCACATCTTGATCTTACTTCTTTCTCATTACCTTCTGCAATAATAGTTGTATTTTCCTTTGTGACAGTAATTCTCCTAGCTTGTCCTAACATATCAAGTTGTAATGAATCCAGACTGAATCCTGCATCTTCTGAAATGACTTGTCCTCCAGTGAGTATTGCTATGTCTTCTAACATAGATTTTCTTCTATCACCGAATCCTGGTGCTCTTACTGCTACAACATTCACGATACCTCTAAGCTTATTTACAACTAAGGTAGCTAATACCTCCTTTTCAAAATCCTCTGCTATTATAATTAAAGATCTTGAAGTTTTCGCGACAAGTTCTAAGACTGGTACTAGTTCTTGTTGTACAAGAGTAATCTTCTTGTCAGTGATAAGAATGTAGGGATTTTCTTGTAATACCTCCATTCTATCCGTATCAGTTACAAAATATGGTGAGACAAATCCCTTTTCGAAACACATTCCCTCAGTAATTTCTAATTCAGTTATGGTTGACTTACCTTCTTCTAGTGATATCACTCCTTCACGTCCTACTTTATCAATGGCATCAGCGATCATTTGACCTGTTTCCGGGTCATTACCTGCTGATATTGATGCTACTTGGGTTATAGACTTCGTATCTTCGACTGGTCTTGAATACTCTGCAATCTGAGTAACAACGAATTGTGTTCCTTTTTCTATCCCTCTTTTTATTGCTATTGGATTTGCCCCTGCTGCTACGTTCTTCATTCCTTGTTTGACCATAGCGTGCGCTAAAACTGTTGCAGTCGTAGTTCCATCTCCTGCAACATCGTTTGTTTTTGAAGCAGCTTGCCTGATTAATGCTACACCAGTATTCTCTATATGATCCTCCAATTCTATTTCTTTAGCAATTGTCACACCATCATTAACGATCTGTGGTGCACCGTATTTTCGCTCAAGTACAACATTTCTTCCTTTAGGTCCTAATGTCACAGATACTGCTTCTGCTAGAATATCCATTCCTCTTTCTAATGCTCTTCTAGCATCTTCTTGATAAAGTATTATTTTGCTCATGACTTTTGTTTTCTTATTAAAAATACTATGTTGTTTTTCGTTTTCTAACTATGAGAAATCTAAAAGAAAAAATTGGAATTCTAAAACATTAGAATAATTATAATCTATTGAAATTCAAATGATGACAGAAAAAAAAATAGCTCACCGTTTTAAAAGACCATTTCATTCAAAGTATCGTCCTATTTGTTTTCGTAATATTATCGGTCAGGAGCATATAATTTCTTATTTTAAGAGTGCTTCTATGAGTAAACGCATCAGTTTTGCGTATCTGCTTGTTGGGAAACATGGAGTCGGAAAAACTACAGTTTCTCGAATTATGGCAAAAACACTAAACTGTCCCAGTGCCTTATATAATCAGACACAAGAACCCTGTAATAAGTGTTCAAGTTGTCTTAATATCACTTTAGGTAAATCTTTCGATGTACATGAGATTAATGCTGCTATGAATACAGGAATTGATAATATAAGGGATGTTATTGAAAAAATACAACTTTCTCCAGTAAATAGTTTTTATAAAGTTTGCATAATAGATGAAGTCCATATGTTGAGTATCAATGCTTTCAATGCTTTGCTTAAAGTACTAGAAGAACCACCAAAAAATGTACTTTTTATTTTGGCTACTACAGATATCAAACGTATCCCAAAAACTGTCGTCTCGCGATGTCATAAATTATGTTTTCTTCCGCTCAATAATAAAGATTTAGCTATAGCGATAAGTAAAGTGGTATGGATAGAACAAGGAAAAATCACAAATCAAGCACTTTTTAATATATTAAACTCTTCAGAAGGTAGCTTTAGAGATGCCCTAGCAATGATTGATATGTTGATGATCCAAGATAAAAACATTAATCAGACCTCTTTCTCTTTTCTTTTGATTGAAATTCCTTGCTCCGTCTTTACATTACTTTTTAAATATTTATTGTCTCACGATATAAGAAAAATAATACAAGTATTTTATTATCTTGAAGATAAAGATTGGTTAGTTTATGGTTTGATCAATCGTATGCAGAAAACATTACAGGAGGAGATTTTTAATAATAGCCAGTTGCCAATAAAGAATTTTTATCTTATCTCTTTATTGCAATTATTTTCGAAATATCATTCTCTTGATTTTTCTACTAGTAATGTTTCTCTTTTCATCTCTGATTTAATTATCTTGTCTCTGGGGCAAAAAAAGAATCTTCAGTTGTATAGTGTAAATGACAAGAAAACTATTCCAGTAACACTACACATGGAAATTGTTAATGTTTATTAATATCAAAAAAAATCATAAGAGATTGATAATCTCTATGAAGTTATGTTATTGTTATACATATGGTATTTAAGTGCTTGTAGCTCAGTGGACTAGAGCACGTGGCTACGAACCACGGTGTCGGGGGTTCGAATCCCTCCTTGCACAGGATTTCATTAGCTAGTAGTCATGTATAAACAGAGTCTAATATACGTGCAAAGAATTGTATCTTTATAATGGGGCGTCGCCAAGTGGTAAGGCAGCGGACTTTGACTCCGCTATTCGCAGGTTCGAATCCTGCCGCCCCAGCTAACAGATTAAGATATACCATGATAGAATGCTATCATCTGTGATCATATTTACATTGTTCCCTATATTACAAAAGAAGAATAAATTATAAAAAAATGGCGGTAATTCAATTCATACAGGGTGTAAATGAGGATGTTATTCCTGATGTCCGGTTAACGAGATCGCGTGATGGAAGTACTGGTACTGCAACCTTTCGGTTTGCTAATCCTAAGGTTTTAGAAGCTCAAACTACTAGTAAAGGTACTATTACTGGTATGTATTTAGTAGATGAAGAAGGGGAGCTTGTTACGAGAGATGTTAATGCTAGATTTGTAAACGGCAAGCCTCAAGGAATTGAAGCTGTTTATATAATGCAAAGTAAAGAAGATTGGGACAGGTTTATGAGATTTATGGAGAGATATTCAGAAGATAATGGATTAACTTTTACAAAAGCGAACCCAATGTAGTGAATTTTTTTATCTCTTAGTTCAAGTATTTTGGCATCTAAAAATATATTTAATAATAAAATCTTTTTAGACGCCAAATATCTCTTTATGTTTTTATCTCTTTATGGTATTATATAATTGTTAGGCGGGTGTAGCCAAGTGGTTAAGGCAGTGGGTTGTGGTTCCACTATTCGCGGGTTCGATTCCCGTTATTCGCCATTGTTAAATAAGTGTCTATAGTTAGCAAGTTTAACTCTGTTAGATAGGTGTGTTTTATGCAGTAGTCTTGTTATATAATTTTCAACATTACGCACACTGACATCTAGGTTATAGGCAATATCTTTATTAGTCATTCCTTTGCTCACTGACAGGAGAATATTAATTTCTTGTTTTGTAAAATTAGTGTTTTTATTTGATCTGTCGAAATTGTAGATATTGTTTCTTAGTTTCTTTATTCCATTTCTAGTGTTAATGATGCTTTTGATATCTTTTTTATCAGACAGTACGTTGTCAACTATAGCAACTAATTCTTCAGGATCAAAAGGTTTTCCTAAATATGCTTTGCATCCTTTTTTGTAACCTTTAATTCTGTCTTCTGTCATACCTTTTGCTGTCAAGAATATGAATGGAATGTGTCCCATATTTGTATTTGTTTTTATATGTTCTACAAATTCGTATCCGCTCATATCATTCATTAATATATCAATAATGAGTAGATCAACTTTCTCTTTTGTTAATTTTTCTATTGCCTCTGTTCCAGATTTACATATAATTATTTTGTAATACTTTGCCATAAGGTATTTTTTCATGGCAATCAATAACTTCTGTTCATCATCTACTATCATTACAGTTGAAGACCTCTGGTGTAATAAAACTCCATTTTTACTTTTTTCTTTCATTCCGGAGTTGTAGTTTTATGTTTTTCATCTATAATTAACATATGGTGTTATCAAAGACTGTAGTAATTTAGTTTAAAGTATATTTTGTCTAATTCAATTTTTTAATTTAGTCTTAATTTTATGGGAAAAGTATATGATTGGTTTGAGGAACGCTTAGAGATTCAGGCGATTGCTGATGATGTAACAAGTAAGTACGTTCCACCACATGTGAATATATTCTATTGTATTGGTGGTATCACTTTCACTTGTTTCATTATTCAAGTGGCAACTGGTTTTGCTATGACCTTCTATTATCGCCCTACAGTTGCAGAAGCATTCGCTTCAGTTGAATATATCATGACGGAAGTAAATTATGGATGGTTATTTAGGTCCATGCATAGATGGGCTGCTAGCATGATGGTGTTAATGATGATCTTGCACATTTTCCGTGTTTATCTTACAGGTGGGTTTAAGAAGCCGAGAGAGTTAACTTGGGTTACAGGAGTAACATTAGCTGTAACAACAGTTTCATTCGGTGTTACAGGTTATTCTCTACCATGGGACCAAGTGGGGTACTGGGCTTGTAAAATTGTAACAGGAGTTCCAGAGGCTATTCCTATAGTAGGTAGTTTGTTAGTGGAGTTATTAAGAGGAAGTGTTAGTGTAGGACAAGCGACCTTAACGAGATTCTATAGTGCTCATACTTTTGTTTTACCTGTTGTCGCAGCAGTTCTTTTACTTATTCACTTTTTAATGATTCGTAAGCAAGGGATTTCTGGTCCTCTATAAAAAAAATATTCTATTGTTAAGGAGTTATTTAAATGTCTGTATTAAAAAAGCCGGATCTAACAGATCCTAAGTTACGTGCTAAGTTAGCTAAAGGAATGGGACACAATTATTATGGTGAACCAGCTTGGCCTAACGATTTATTATATATTTTCCCTGTTGTGATTTTAGGGACTCTATCATGTATTATTGGTCTAGCTGTACTTTCTCCTTCTCCTATGGGCGAGAAAGCAGATCCATTCGCTACACCTCTAGAGATACTACCAGAGTGGTATTTCTTTCCGACTTTTAATTTGTTAAGAGTTATTCCTAATAAGCTTTTAGGTGTGCTATCAATGGCTGCTGTTCCTGCTGGTTTGATCACTGTTCCATTTATTGAAAGTATTAATAAGTTCCAGAATCCATTCAGGCGTCCTGTCGCAATGGTTATCTTCGTATTTAGTATCTTCGTTGCTATATGGCTTGGCATCGGTGCTTGCCTACCAATTAATCAAGCTTTAACCCTAGGTTTTTTCTAGTCGTTAAGTTTATGAGCTAATGCCGATACGAAATGGGAAGAAAGATATTAAATTTATATCTTTCTTCCCATTTCGTATTGCTATAAATTATTTAATAGCACATTTAGCACCTGCTGCTTCAAGATCTTTTTTTGCAGCTTCAGCATCCGCTTTAGGAACGCCCTCCTTAAGATTTTTAGGTGTAGATTCGACCAAATCTTTAGCTTCTTTTAATCCTAAGCCAGTGATCGTTCTCACTATCTTCAATATGGCAATCTTCTTATCTGCTGGTACTTCCTCTAATACAAGGTCAAATTCCGTTTTTTCTTCCACTGCCTCGGCTGTCCCACCGGCACCTGGAGCCATAGCCATACCTGCACTTCCAACTGAAGCGGCTGCGCTTACATCAAATGTTTCTTCTATTTGTTTTACTAAATCAGCTGCTTCTAGTAGAGTCAGAGATTTAAGCTGTTCAACGATTTCTTCTACTTTGCTCATATGTTCTTTGTTAAATTAATACTTATTAATCAAGTGAGTGTACTGTAGAATTTTTTTAAGAGAAAACCTTATCTTTAAAATCATTAATATCTAACTTTATAGATGGCCCCATTGTACTACATATGTAAAAGCTTCTCCAGTATTTTCCTTTTACTCCAGATGGCCTATTTCTGTCAATTGACTCCTGTATAGCTTCAAGATTAGCTAATAAATCTTCTGCACTAAAACTTGTTTTTCCAAAAGGTATATGAACCACACCTGTCTTATCTGCACGGTATTCTAGTTTTCCTTTTTTAAATTCATTAATTGCACTAACTATATCTGTTGTGACCGTCCCGGATTTAGGTGATGGCATCAAACCACGTGGTCCTAAAACCTTACCTAGTTTTGCTATACTGGGCATCAGATCTGGAGTTGCTATTAAACGATCAAAATCTAGCATTCCCTTCATTATGTCTTGAATTAAATCTTGTCCTCCCGATATATCTGCACCTGCATTTAATGCTTCACCAATTTTATCTCCTTCTGCTATAACAGCTATCCTTATTTTTTTTCCTGTTCCCTTTGGGAGAATAATTGTTGTCCTTAGTTGTTGATCAGCATATTTAGTATCTAGTTTCAAACTGATGTGTACTTCTGCACTTTCATCAAATTTTGCCGTAGCTGTTTCCTTAAGCAATTGCAAGGCCTCTTTAGCCTTATAATCTCTTAGTTCTACTTTTTTACGAATTCTCTCTGCTCTGTTAGATACTTTTGCCATTGTATTTATTAAAATTCTTATATTATTCTGAAATAGTAATTCCCATGTTTTTAGCTGTTCCTTCTATTATCTTCATAGCTGCCTCAATATTACGAGTGTTAAGATCTGGTATTTTTGTTTCTGCTATTTCTTTTAATTGTCGTCTGCTTATACTACCGACTTTGATTATTTGTGGTTCTCCTGATCCCTTTGTAATACCTGCTGCCTTTGCTAAAAGTGTTGATGCAGGTGGAGTTTTCAATATAAAAGTATAACTCTTATCTTCATATACTGTTATTTCTACTGGTATAATGTAACCAGGTTTGTCAGCAGTTTTTGCATTATACTCTTTGCAAAAAGCTACTATATTAACTCCTCTTTGTCCAAGAGCTGGACCAATTGGAGGAGCTGGAGTTGCTTTTCCAGCTTCTATTGCTAATTTAATAATACCTACAACTTTTTTGGCCATATTTTTTTTATCTTTTTTTGAACTTTTTGATAAATCAAAAATAATTTAACTAAACACTTACCGTGCTATTATACTATGCTTTTTACTTCTGAATAAAGATTTAGTCTTTTATTTACTTTACTATCAATCACGCCCTGAAGGACTTGAACCCTCGACATCAGGTTTTGGAGACCTGCGTTCTACCAACTGAACTAAAAGCGCTTCATTCACTATACTCTTAATATTAGTGCGACGTCAACTGATGATTTTTTTTATTACACTAGCATGTTCCCCTTTTTCAAGAAGAAGCTCGTATATTATTTAGATCAAAACGTATTTCTTCTTTTATCCCTTAGTTTTCTGTAATTAATTCCTCTATAGTATTAATCTTATAATATAAAAAAATCGTAGCAATATGAAATTGTCTCTTCCTAATAGTAAGATTGCTGAGCAAATAATAATATCTCATATACTAACGAATAAACCTAAATTTGAGATTATTTTTAATCGAGTGTCTACAGATATGTTTTATTTTAATGAGTATAGGGATATCTACGAGGTAGCTTCTGATTTATATAAGAGAAACATCGAAATTAATTTTGATACTGTTTATAGCAACCTGGATGTTATTGAAGGATACGAGACAGCTGATTATAATTTTGTTTTAACTGAATTAATTAATAAGTCTGTCACGCCTGGTGACTTAGAAACTTATTTAATTCTATTATTGGATAAATATCTGCGAAGGAACCTTATTCTCTCCGTGAATAATGTTTCGAAATTAGCATATGATAATTCTTTATCTTTAGAGAATATTTTTGATCAAGCTGAACAACTGTTATTAAATGTAACTCAAAAGAAACCAAACTTAGGATTACTACCTGCCTCTGAAGTGTTATTAGAAACTTTTATTGAGTTAGAAAAAAGATCAAAAAGTGGACACTTAGCAGGAATTTCATCAGGTTTCTTTGACCTTGATCTATTAACACAGGGGTTTCAGAAATCTGATCTCATAATTATCGCAGGCAGGCCATCTATGGGGAAAACAGCATTTGCTCTAAATATCGCGCGTAATGTATCAGATTTACAGGATTATCCTGTCGTAATCTTTAGTTTAGAAATGTCACGGAGTCAAATTATTTACCGCTTTCTATCTAGTGAATCTAGTATTCCAAATTCCAAACTCCGTTCTGGAATAATTAACGCGAATGAGTGGAGATCAGTGAGTAAAGCTATCAGTTCGTTATCTGATTTAAATATATATATCGATGATAAATCTGATATTACGATTTCTGATATTCGAGTAAAACTAGGCAATTTAAAATCTCGCTTCGGTTATATTGGTTTAGTAATAATAGATTATTTACAATTAATTTCTGATTCTAGATCTCAAGATAGTAGAGTGCAAGAAATTTCACGTATTACTCGTAGTTTGAAACTATTGGCTAAGGAATTTAACGTTCCGGTCGTCGTTTTATCTCAATTGAGTCGCAGCGTTGAATCTAGAACTAACAAGAGACCTTTGCTGTCCGACTTACGTGAAAGTGGTTGTTTTTCCCGATCAACTAACTTGTACTGTTCATTTCAAGCAACTAAAAGAATTCTCTCTTCCCTTCAAATTAACCAAAAGAATCTTTCTTTAATTGGTGTCAGACAAAGGAAAAACGTTTTATCTTTTTCCACGTCACGTCTAAAGTCTGCATTCCCTACTGGTTATCATTTTATATACAAACTTTTTGCCATTGGACACAGTTATATAAAATTAACTTATAATCATAAGGTCTTAACACAGAATGGTTGGAAGAAGGTAGACAATCTATCTTCTCTAGATCTGATTTCCACCGTAGACAAATATAACTTTTTGGACTTTTCAGATTGCTACTTCTACATTGATATGCTATCTTCACTGACTTTCCTATCTATTACTATGATTTCCTTTTCCAAGAAAGAAATAGTGTATGATTGTTGGTTACCTTCAACAAATAATTTTGTTGGAAACGGTTATGTACTACATAATTCCATAGAGCAAGACGCTGATCTAGTTTTAATGCTATACCGTGAGCAATACTACAATAACGAGTTAAAAAAAGACAATATTACTGACTTAACTATTGCGAAACACAGAAATGGTCCTGTTGGTACTATTAATCTAATATTTGACTCTAGCACAGCTAGTTTCGGTAATATAATTAACTAACTAATTGCCAGGAACCAGGGTTGAACTGGTGACACGTGGATTTTCAATCCACTGCTCTACCAACTGAGCTATCCCGGCATGGTCTCAATCTAACAGTTTATTCTTTATTTGACAATAAAAAAAATAAGTTCCGTCTTAATTTTATTTAAGATGAAACTTACTTCTTAACTCTGCGCTAGTTCTAATCTGTCGCCGAGCAATACTTGCACTTTGCCTTCATCATCTACGTCAATTACGGCAGTATCACCTTCTTTGATCTTCTCAGAAAGGAACTCTTCTGATAGTGTATCTTCCAATAATCTCATGACAGCTCTTCTTAAAGGACGAGCACCGTAGATAGGATTAAATCCTTCATCAATAAGATGAGACTTGAATCTTGCTGTTACTTCTAGTTGTATTCCTTTCTCTGATATTCTAGTGAACACTTCTTTTAACATAATTTCTGCAATTTCTCCAACCTCATCCTTCGTTAACTGTCTAAAAACAATAATTTCATCAAGTCGATTTAAGAATTCAGGACGGAAGTATTGCTTTAATTCTTCATTAACTAGACTCTTAATTCTATTGTATTGTGAATCTCCTGGGTTTTCAGATAATTCAAAACCTAGTCCACCACCACCTTTTTCAATCACTTTTGATCCAACGTTTGATGTAAGGATTAGAAGCGTGTTCTTGAAGTCAACTGTTCTTCCTTTAGAGTCGGTTAGTCTGCCATCTTCTAATATTTGCAGTAATAAATTGAAAACATCAGGATGCCCTTTTTCAATCTCATCAAATAATACCACTGTATAAGGTCTTCTTCTTACTGATTCTGTTAACTGACCTCCTTCATTGTAACCTACGTATCCAGGAGGAGAGCCAATTAGTTTAGAAACTGTATGACGTTCCATATACTCAGACATATCCAACCTTACCATTGATTCTTCAGACCCAAAGAAGTATGAAGCCAAAGCTTTTGTTAACTCTGTTTTTCCTACTCCCGTTGGTCCAGAGAAGATAAAACTCGCAATCGGCCTGTTGGGATTTTTAAGTCCTACTCTTGCTCTTCTTATTGCCTTTGAAACTGCTACAACGGCTTCATCTTGTCCTATAATTCTTCCGTGCAATGTGTCTTCCATTTGTAATAACTTTTCAGACTCACTTCGAGTCATTTTATTAACGGGAATTCCTGTCCAAGCAGCTACAATTTGAGCGATATCTTCTTCTGTTACAATTGATACTTCTTTAGCAGTATCTTCTTCTCCTTTTTTACTTTGTGCTATAGCAGCGATTTGAGCCTTTATTTCCATCTCTCTATCTCTTAATTGACCAGCTGTTTCAAAATCTTGCCCTCTAACAGCTTCATCTTTCTGCTTTAGTACTTCTCTCAATTCTTTGTCTAACTCTCTTGCTGCAGGAGGTAACTGAGAGTTCATCAACCTTACTCTAGAACCTGCTTCATCAATCAAGTCAATAGCCTTGTCGGGTAAAAAACGGTCAGCTATGTATTGATCAGCAAATTTTGCAGCTGCCGTTAGAGCTTCATCTGAAATGACTAACTTGTGATGCTTTTCGTATCTATCACGTAGACCATATAGTATTTCTATTGTTTCTTCAACACTGGGCTCACCAACCATTACTGGTTGGAATCGTCTTTCTAACGCTGCGTCCTTCTCAATATGTTTTCGATATTCCTCTAGAGTTGTGGCTCCAATACATTGCATTTCTCCTCTCGCTAGAGCTGGTTTTAAAATATTAGCAGCATCTATTGCCCCTTCTGCAGCTCCTGCGCCAATAAGTGTATGTACTTCATCAATGATTAAAATGACATTGTTTGCAATTCTAACTTCGTCAATGATCTTCTTCAGTCTTTCTTCAAATTCACCTCTATACTTAGTACCTGCCACTAATAAACCAATGTCTAATGTTACAACTCTCTTATCTTCCAAAATATCCGGAACGTCTCTATTTATGATTCTTTGTGCCAAACCTTCTGCTATCGCGGTTTTCCCCACGCCTGGTTCACCGATCAGAATAGGATTATTCTTGGTTCTACGTCCTAATATTTGTATAACTCTTTCAATTTCTTTCGATCTTCCGATAACAGGATCTAGTTTCCCCTCTGCAGCTTTTTGTGTCAAGTTGCTACCAAATTCTTCTAAAGTTGGTGTTTTACCTTTGTTTTGACCACTTCCTGTGCTAACTTCTGCAGTGTCGCCTAATAGTCGAATTACTTGTGTTCTAACCTTTGAAAGGTCTAAAGCTAAGTTCTCTAGTACTCTTGCAGCTACTCCTTCCCCTTCTCTGATCAACCCTAATAAGAGATGTTCAGTACCAATATAATTATGACCTAGTTGTCTAGCTTCCTCTAGAGAAAGTTCTAAGACTTTTTTTGCTCTTGGAGTGAAAGGTATCTCTACGGCAACAAAACCTGATCCTCTACCAATAATTTTTTCTACTTCAACTCGAGCATCTTTTAAGTTGACTCCCATTGATTTTAAAACTTTAGCTGCTATTCCAGTTCCTTCACCTATTAAACCTAATAGTATTTGTTCAGTCCCAACAAAATTATGACCTAAGCGCCTAGCTTCTTCTTGAGCTAGCATTATGACTTTAATTGCTTTTTCAGTAAAACGTTCAAACATATATGTATGGTTTTATATATTTCCATTACCTTTGATACTTGTATTATATTCTTATTTTCTTACTGCTGTAACTATAGTGATAACAATACGGCATATTTATTAATAATTGAAAGATCATTTTAATATACTTTATTAAGAGAAATGTACTACTATATGTTTATATGATAAAAAAAAATATGAAATTAACAGTTTCTAATGATCCTTCCTGTATTACAAAGTTAGAGAGTAATTATTTAAATTCTAGTATTCCCAGTATCTTAGTTGGTGACACTATAAAAATTGGAGTATCTATTATAGAAGGAAATAAAGAGAGAGTTCAATTTGCAGAAGGTGTTGTTATTTCAAAAAATAACGCAGGACTAAATACGACAATAACTATGAGAAGAGTTATGCAAGGAATTGGTGTAGAAAGAGTATATCTTATTCACTCACCAAAGTTGAAAACAATAGACGTACTGCGTTCATCAAAAATACGTAGAGCAAAATTATATTATTTACGTACAAGATCAGGTAAAGCTACTCGTTTGAAACAGAGTTTTAAGTAAAATTCTTTTTTAGATTCTCCCCATAGCAGCAGATAACTAGTGATTAATAGCTAATTTACTTTAATCACTAGTTTTAGTTTCATTTTAAAAGGTTGTTTTTTTATTCTTCTGTGGTACTCTATATATTAGAAATGAGGGTCGGTGCCCGAGTGGTTAAAGGGGGCGGACTGTAAATCCGCTGGCTACGCCTACGTTGGTTCAAATCCAACTCGGCCCATTTCATTTATTTTCTTTCTTTCACTAAACTCCCATCATTTGTGCATTGCTTTTTCCAGGAGCAACCATTGGGTAACAGTTCTCGTCTGGTACTACCTTGATATCAACTAGAATTGGACCATCGTATTCTAATATCTCTTTAATGCTATTATTTAGTTCTTGTCTATTACTTATTGATATACCACGTATTCCATAAGCCTCTGCAACCTTGACAAAATTTGGTGCTCCTTTTTCCATATTTGAGTGAGAGTATCTTTCGCCGTAAAATGCTTGTTGCCATTGTCTTACCATTCCCTGCCATTTATTGTTTATTACAATAATTTTTATGGGTAGGCCATACTGGGCAACTGTACCTAATTCTTGAATGTTCATTTGAAAACTTGCATCACCTGAAATACAAATTACCTGCTCATCAGGATGAGCTATCTGTGCGCCAATAGCTGCAGGTAGTCCATATCCCATTGTCCCTAGACCTGCGCTCGTTAACCATCTTCTTTGACTAGTTTTGACAAACTGTGCTGCCCACATTTGATGTTGTCCAACATCTGTCGTAAAGTATGCGTTGTTAGCATTATCACTAAGTTGTGAGATAACTTCTTGAGGAGATAGGTTGCTTGCATTTTTTGGAACCAAAAGAGGGTATTCGTTTCTCCATCTATTCAGTCTATTCCTCCATGCTTGCACTTGTTCACGATCAATGTCCCCTTCCTTCTTTAATAACTCTAATAAATCTTGAATGAATGCTTTAACGTCACCTACAATTCCAACCTGAGGAGTACGGTTTTTTCCAACTTCTGCTGGATCTATGTCTACATGTATTACTTGAGCATGACATGCAAATTCATCTAACTTACCTGTAACTCTATCATCAAAACGCGCTCCTAAAGCTATTAATAAATCACATTCACTAACAGCATAGTTAGCGTAAACAGTTCCATGCATTCCTAACATTCCTAATGCTAAAGAGTGATTTTCATCAATTATTCCTTTTCCCATTAACGTTGTTGCTATGGGTATTCCTAAATAATTTACAAGTTCTGTTACTTCTCTATATGCTTCTGAAACAATCGCTCCCCCACCAACATATAGAAGTGGTTGGCTTGATTGATGAATCAAGTTTGCAGCCTGTACTATCTTTCTTTTGTCATGTTTTGCTATAGGTGGGCATCCTGGTAATCTTACATCACCTGGGTTTACTGGATTATATTCAAATTTTTCTAATCCCACATCTTTTGGTATATCTACTAGAACTGGTCCAGGTCTACCATATTTAGCGATAAAAAACGCAGCTGCAATAGTTTTTGCCATATCAGATGTACTTCTCACAACATATGAATGTTTAACTATTGGAAGAGTCACTCCAAAAATATCTACTTCTTGGAACGCGTCCGTTCCTATGAAAGATCTTCCAACTTGTCCTGTTATACAAACCATTGCAACTGAATCCATATGTGCTGTTGCTATCCCCGTTACTAGGTTAGTTGCTCCTGGTCCTGATGTAGCGAAACAGACTCCAACAGATCCTGTAGCTCTTGAATATGCATCGCTTGCATGCGCTGCTCCTTGTTCATGTCTTACTAAAATGTGTTCAATAAAACCTTCCTGTTCCCATGCATATAATTCATCATAAATTGGTAATATTGCACCACCTGGGTAACCAAATATGTGTTTTACTTCATGACGAACTAAACTATCGATCAAAGCAAATGCTCCAGTCGTATCTCTTTTAATTAAATTATTTGAAAGCATCATAATTGTATTATTTGTAATAATATTCTATATTTCTAAAAGGAAATTGTTTCAGTGGCTATTATTCTAAATTCAACATAGCTTTTAATGTAGCTCCTAAAAATAATACTGAGCTAACTACAATGGCGAAGAATAAAATAGCTGTTTGTGGTTTGCGTAATAAGTTTAAAGAGGGCCCAAATATGATCAGTATTAGACCAATAACTGAGGAGATAAAAAACCTTGGAAACCGCAAAACATTTTCCCAGAAAGTAGGCATATATTTAATTCTTTTATACTTGGATAAAATACTTGATTTAGTGTTACTCTACTATTTTTATGCTTTATTTTCGATTTTCATATTAAGAATACCCCCTGACTCATAGTACTAGGTGCGTAATTTAATGCTATTTCTTTTCATTCAATGAGGTATAAAAAAGAAATTGTATTGATTACAATTTAGTTAAGTGATAGTATTTAACTATAGAAGGCTTAGTAGCTCAGTGGTTAGAGCAGGGGACTCATAAGCCCAAGGTCGCAGGTTCAAATCCCGCCTGAGCCATTTTTAGTTAAAAGAATATTATTTCTCTTCTATTTTAAGTAATTTTAATGTAATATTTACATTAGTAAGATGCGAGAAGGAGAGGTGGCTGAGCGGTCGAAAGCGTCGGATTGCTAATCCGATGTACAAGTCAATTGTACCGAGAGTTCGAATCTCTTCCTCTCCTAGTTTCATTATCTTATTGACAAAACAAGTCTTATGCTAGATCATGTTACTGTTAATATATTTGGGGTTGTAGTTCAATTGGTTAGAGCACCGCCCTGTCACGGCGGAAGTTGCGAGTTCGAGCCTCGTCGATCCCGTTAAAAGTAAATAGAGAATCTTTTATGTTGACATAATTGATTCTCTATTTACTTTTCATAGTTAAAGTTGAGATTTATAAATCGTCTTTTCTGGTAACGTGGTATATTCCGCTACAATATTTCTAAATTCTTCACCACTTATAGTCTCTTTTTCTATCAGTATATCAACTAGCTGATCAATTACTACTCTGTTATCTTTGATTATTTGTACCGTTTCATCATGACAGTGTTGTATTATTGACCTGATTTGCATGTCAATTCTAGATGCCACATCTTCCGAATATTGAGGGCCACCACCCATAGACCTACCTAAGAACGGATCTCCTCCTTGTCCTTCCAAAGCAAGCGGACCAATATTTGACATTCCAAATCTTGTTACCATTTGTCTAGCCATTGATGTTACTTGTTGTAAATCATTACCAGCTCCTGTTGTTACTTCTGGATATCCGAAAACAACTTCCTCAGCAGCTCTTCCACCTAGTGCACCCATGATTCTAGCTAAAATTTGAGATCTAGAAATTAACGATTGATCATCTGATGGCGTAAACCATGTTAAACCTTTTGCTTGTCCTCTTGGTATTAGTGTAACCTTTTGTACCGGATCATGATGCTTAAGCAGAGTACCTACAATTGCATGACCTACCTCATGATATGCAATTAATCTCTTCGTCTTACTGTCTACTAACGCAGTACCTTCCATTCCTGCAATAACTCTATCGATAGCTGCATCTACTTCTGACATAGTTGTAGTATCCTTTCGACGTCTTGCTGTCAGTATTGCAGACTCATTCAGTAAGTTAGCTAAATCTGCCCCTGAGAATCCTGGAGTTCTTCTTGCGATCACCTCTAACGAAACTTCTTCTGCTAATTTTTTGTTTCTCGCATGAACATTGAGGATCTCGAGTCTTCCTTTAACATCTGGAACGTCGACAGTTACTTGTCTGTCGAATCTACCAGGACGCAGTAGTGCTGCATCAAGAACATCTACTCTGTTCGTAGCTGCTATAACAATAATGCCAGTATTTCCCTCAAAACCGTCCATTTCTGTTAGCAATTGGTTCAAGGTTTGTTCTCTCTCGTCGTTACCACCACCAATTCCAGTTCCTCGTTGACGTCCAACAGCATCAATCTCATCTATGAAAATGATGCATGGAGAATTTTCCTTTGCTTTCTTGAATAAATCTCTAACTCTTGAAGCTCCTACTCCTACAAACATTTCTACAAATTCTGATCCTGAGATACTGAAGAAAGGTACGCCAGCCTCACCAGCTATAGCTTTAGCTAATAGTGTTTTACCTGTACCAGGTGGTCCAACTAGCATTACACCTTTTGGTATTTTTGCACCAACTGCTGTAAATCTCTCTGGTCTTTTTAAGAAAGAAACAACTTCTTCAAACTCTTCCTTAGCTTCATCAACACCTGCAACATCACTAAATGTTACTCCTGTTTTAGCTTCCATTTGGAATCTGGCTTTTGACTTGCCGAAACTCATCGCTTGTCCAGGTCCACCTGGCATGTTACTTGATCTTCTGAATAGGAATGCCAGACCTCCTATAAGAGCAATCGGGAATATCAAATTTCCCAGAATTCCCCAACTTGAATTTGTATCAACGTTCGGATGTGCATCAATATCAACATTAGCTTTTCTTAATTTGGCAATTAATTCTGGTGCAGTTGCTGGTAATTCTACTCTAATCCTTTGTATTCTATTTCCTAATTCAGGTCCAATGGCTTCGACTATTGCAGTATGGCCATCATCGTATAAATCAACTCTCTTTACCCATCCCATATCTAAATATTCTAAGAATCGACCGTAGGTCATCCGCGAACTAGCAATATTTTTACCAAATTCAGCATTATTTGATCCTATAAATCCTTGCCAGACAAAGAATATTATAATTAACGCCGGTAATGACCATAACAGTATATTTTTCCAGGAGATTTTCATGACTAACTTCTTTATAATTGAGTAATTATTTAACACTCTAAATCATTTTTCTATTTTTTTTCATTGGTTTACTTATCATCTTCTGTTGGACTTGATGATAAATAGATAGATACATCGGTATTTTTTTTTCTTTTGTAAGAAAGTACTTCTTTTCTCTGTTTATATTTATTCATTAAAATAAGATATTTTTGCTGTTGTGTATTATTATAGTTGCGGAGAGTTTTTTTTCATTAACAATTTTTACCATGGTTAAAAGAGGATCGAAAGTTAGAATTTTACGTAAAGAGTCATATTGGTATCAAGACGTAGGTACAGTAGCTACTATCGACACTAGCGGTATCAAGTACCCAGTAGTGGTGCGGTTTGACAAAGTTAGTTATAGTGGAGTAAACACAAATAATTTTTCTCTAGAAGAAGTTGTCGAAGCTAATTAGAAAAGAAAAAAAAATCCTAGACTATCCATTTTAGATTTGATAGTCTAGAACTTTTTTTTCTTTTCTTTCTGTGTATCGACTCACTATACTAACTTCCTAAACTTGCCCAATCTACATCAACGTTTTCAATTATTAACGATGAATTGTAAATTTGTAGAATAATTAGTAAAAAAAGAAAAAACAGCAACATTACAAACCCCATTATAGGAGTTGTACCCCATCCTGGAGCAACTTTTCCATATTCAGAGTTAAGAGGTCTTAACAGTTCACCTAATCTTGTTCTTAGTGCCATTGTTATACTTAGTAACGATTTTTTTTATTTTTACAATATTAGATAATTATCTATTATAGTTATCTGCTAATTTTTTTTACTTCACTAAACACGTATCTTTTACTTTATCCATATCATTTATAGATTTTTTGGTAAACCAGATTGTCATTATTGACTGTCTATGTATCATGACAGTGTTTATGTGAAAGTGTATATTGTTTATAAGTTCTTCTTCCCGTAAACCTTTAGGGAAAAGCCTTATCCCTTCAATATATCATCTTCTTTGAAGATTAATCTATAATATTTACATTTGATTGTTTGTAAAGTTCTTAATTTTTTTACTTCTATGTAGATTTTATCTTTCCTTATTTATCTCTAAAGTTCTTTCAGTATTTCCTTTGCAGTGGTATTTTCTTACAAAGAAAAATTCTAATTATCAACCTAAGTGTAAATTTCCCCTGTTTTATTGAAAAGCTCAGGTATTTATTTCAGTGGTGTCTTAATTCTTACCAAGCTGTTGGAGATCAGTAAGAATTATTCACTTACCCTGTTAAATGTCTGCAACATACGTATTTAGAATTTAAGTTATAATGCCATACATATATTATTGCACATCAGTTAATGTAACATTATCATGAGAAAACATTTCATGTGTGTATTGATGTTTCACATAAAATAGAGGCTGTACCTGTCTAATAGTATTATAAAAAAAATTGATTCTAAGGCTCGTTCTACTATGGAAACTGCAACAGTTCTTATAATTTTCATTTCTAGTTTATTACTTGGATTAACAGGATACTCTGTCTACACTGCTTTTGGTCCTGGATCAAAAGAGTTAAGAGATCCTTTCGACGATCACGAAGATTAAAAGAAGTACGACTGGGAAAATCTATTAATGTTCCCAGTCGTATTAACTAATTTTGTCTAGTTATTTATTTCTTTGCAATTCTCGGTGGATCTCTAAAGAACACTGATGCAAAAAGTACTGCTAACGTACCGATAAGTAAGAAAGTATATACAAGTGTTTCCATGACTTCTTAAATAGATGTTTTTATATTCTTAAGGTAATTCTTAGATTTTATATCCACTAATGGACTAATTCTTTTAAACTACACCCTGTTTTTTAGTACTTCTGTCACCAAGCTTTTGGAAAGCACCGAATTCCACTTGTTCAGTAACTTCTGCTCCAATACCACTGAATACATCTCTGAATAGAGTTCTAGCACCGTGCCATAAGTGACCTAAGAAGAATAATAGTGCAAAGTTAGCATGTCCGAATGTGTACCAGCCACGTGGACTACTTCTAAATACACCATCAGATTCTAAAGTGGTTCTATCAAATTCCATCACTTCACCTAATTGTGATTTACGTGCGTATTTCTTTACAGTTGGAGCATCTGAGAAAGACTGTCCATTTAACTTTCCACCATAGAAGTTTACTGTTACCCCCACCTGTTCAATACTGTATTTAGACTCAGCTCTTCTAAATGGTATATCCGCACGAATAATTCCGTCTTTGTCAACTAATATAACAGGGAATGTTTCGAAGAACGCTGGCATTCGTCTTACAGTTAATTCTCTTCCCTCTTTGTCTTGGAATACTGGATGACCTAGCCAAGCTTCAGCGATCCCATCACCTTTATTCATAGGACCTGCACGGAATAGTCCGCCTTTAGCTGGGTTGTTCCCAACATAGTCATAGAATGCTAGTTTATCAGGAATTCTTGACCATGCTTCACTCAATGACAAACCTTCATTTAATGAATTTTCTACTCTTCTTTCAATTTCTTGTTGGAAGTATCCGCTATCCCATTGGTATCTCGTAGGACCAAAAAGTTCAATAGGAGTTGTCGCACTACCATACCACATAGTTCCAGTCGTGATAAAAGCAGACCAGAATACAGCTGCAATACTGCTAGAAAGTACTGTTTCAATGTTCCCCATACGTAATGATCTATATAATCTTTGTGGCGGACGTACTGCAATGTGAAAAACTCCAGCAATGAATCCAAGTATACCTGCTGCAATATGATGAGAGGCAACTCCACTAGGGTTAAATGGATTAAATCCCTCTGGTCCCCATGCAGGGGCTACTGGTTGTACTTTTCCAGTAATACCGTAGGCATCTGAAACCCATATTCCTGGTCCCCAAGCTCCTGTAACGTGGAATGCACCAAACCCAAAGCATAATACCCCAGATAAAAGTAGATGAATGCCGAAAATCTTAGGCAGATCTAAAGCAGGATTTCCCGTTCTTGGATCTCTAAACAGTTCTAAATCCCAATATACCCAGTGCCATACAGCAGCTAAGAATAGTAATCCCGAAAGACCAATATGAGATAAAGCTACGCCTTCGTAGCTCCAGAATCCTGGATTTGAGATGCTCTCACCAGTAATGCTCCAACCACCCCAAGAATCTGTAACACCAATTCTTGTCATGAATGGCATCACGAACATTCCTTGTCTCCACATAGGATTTAGTACTGGATCTGAAGGATCAAATACGGCTAATTCATATAATGCCATAGACCCTGCCCAACCTGCAACTAACGCAGTGTGCATAAGATGCACAGCAATTAGTCTTCCTGGGTCATTCAACACGACCGTATGTACTCTATACCAAGGTAGTCCCATTGACTACTCCCTTTATTTTCTTATGCTATTTAATTAACTTTCTTACTTATAATTATTATAGAGTAATAGACTACATTTATTCATAGAAAACCAATAACTTGTTTCTTTTGGATAAAATCTTTCTTGTTTACTTTCTTCTTTAGAATAATGACTTAATTAATCTCTCTAAGAGTTGATTTTATTGAGATCCTATATTATAAGTATTATTGGGAAGGTGGAAAATTTAATAATATCTTATTCTTCTTCTCAATTATTAAGACTGTCATTAGCATAAATGCACTTGAATTGCGCACATGAAGCATTAATTTTCTAGTTAAGTTGAAATTAATGATCATTTTAAAAGAAACACACATTATTTTTTCAAATAAAAAGGAGGCTAAAAATATGGCAAGTTATCAAGTTAAATTATCTGGTGGTGGTGTTGATACAACTATTACTTGCCCAGACGATCAGTATGTTTTAGATGCAGCTGAAGAGCAAGGTATTGACTTACCTTATTCTTGTAGAGCTGGAGCTTGTTCTACTTGTGCTGGTAAGGTAACCTCAGGTACTGTAGATCAGTCTGATCAATCTTTCTTAGACGATAGTCAAATTGGTGATGGTTTTGTATTAACTTGTGTTGCTTACCCAACATCAGACTGTACACTTCTTGTTCACCAAGAAGAATCTTTATACTAATGTAATTTATAGTTTGATTCTTTCTTCTTGTTAAGATAATAAGAATTCCCTTGTAATTGTCTAATTACAAGGGAATTCTTATTATCTTAACTACTCTTTCAGAGTCTAACGTCAATGTCAATTCCTGAGGGAAGATCTAACTTCATTAAAGAGTCTATCGTCTTAGATGATGGATCATAAACATCAATTACACGTTTGTGTATCCTCACTTCAAAATGTTCTCTTGAGTCTTTATTAACATGTGGAGACCGCAGAACGCAGTAAATTTTTCTTCTTGTCGGAAGTGGAACTGGTCCCATCGTTAATGACTCAGTTCTTGATGCTGTATCTATTATTTTTTCGCAAGATTCATTAAGAAGTGAGATTTCATAACTTTTTAACCGTATACGGATTTTCTGCTTTTGCATTTTATACTTATATATAATATTTTATGATGTAATTTTCTCTGTTAGTAAGTAAATATTGTTTTATCAGTCAGTAGTATTTACTCTAATATTTTAGATACTACACCAGCTCCTACAGTTCTACCACCTTCTCTTATAGCGAATCGCATTCCTTTTTCAATAGCAATAGGATGGATTAATTGTGCTGTCATTTTGATTCTATCTCCTGGCATCACCATTTCTGCAGCTGTTCCATCATCAGCTGTAAATTGTGCAATTGTTCCAGTTACGTCAGTCGTTCTAACATAAAACTGTGGTCTATATCCCGTAAAGAAAGGAGTATGTCTACCACCTTCTTCTTTAGTTAGTACATAAACTTCTCCTTCGAACTTTGTATGAGGTTTAATAGCACCAGGTGCTGCCATAACCATGCCTCTCTCAATGTCGTCTTTTTGAATTCCTCTTACTAATATACCAACATTATCTCCAGCTAGAGCTACATCCAAGCTTTTTTGGAACATCTCTAGTCCAGTTATTGTTGTATTACGTGTCTCACGTAAGCCTACGATTTCAATCGTATCACCAACGTTAACTTTTCCTCTTTCAATACGCCCTGTTGCAACAGTGCCACGTCCTGTGATTGAAAATACGTCTTCAACTGCCATTAAGAATGGCTTGTCAGTTTCTCTAACAGGATCTGGAATATATTCATCTATTTTTTCCATAAGTGCAAATATAGTATCTACCCACTTATCTTCTCCCTTTTTTATAGAAGGATTATTAGCTACTGCCTCAAGAGCTAGTAAAGCTGATCCAGATATAAAAGGTATTTCTGAGCCAGGGAAATCATATTTATCTAATAGTTCTTGTACTTCTAATTGTACTAGTTCTAATAATTCCTCATCATCTACCATGTCAGCTTTATTTAAGAATACAACAACATATGGTACACCTACTTGTTTTGCTAATAATATATGTTCACGAGTTTGTGGCATAGGTCCGTCTGCTGCTGAACAAACAAGTATAGCTCCATCCATCTGGGCTGCACCTGTAATCATATTCTTTACATAATCTGCGTGACCTGGGCAATCTACATGTGCATAGTGGCGTTTCTCTGTTTCATATTCTACGTGAGCAGTATTTATAGTAATACCTCTAGCTCGCTCTTCAGGAGCAGAGTCAATTTCATCAAACCTTTTAGTAATTCCTGTGAACGATGATAAAGCTGCAGAAATTGCAGCTGTTAATGTAGTTTTTCCATGATCCACGTGCCCAATTGTACCAATGTTTACGTGTGGTTTCTGACGATTAAATTTTTCTCTTGCCATACTGTGGGTTATATTTATATATCTTATATGTTATACACTCTTGTTGCTTTTGTTTTTCTACTACTTAAAATCGATAGTGAGCGAAGGCTTTATTAGCCTCTGCCATGCGGTGTATCTCTTCTCTTTTTCTTATTGAATTTCCTGTCTCGTTTGCTGAGTCAATTAGTTCGTTAGCTAATTTTATTGCCATGCTCTTTCCAGCTCTCTCTCTAGAATATTTAGTAATCCAACGTAGCGCTAAATTAGTACCCCTAAATGCTCTTACTTCTAGCGGTACTTGATAAGTAGAACCACCGATCCTACGTGCTTTCACTTCTACCAATGGAGTAACTTTACGTACCGCTGATTCTAATACTGTCAGTGGTTCTTCTCCTGTTTTTTCTTTAATAATATCAAATGCCTGATAAATAATCCGTTGTGCCAAATGTTTTTTTCCTTCCTTTAAGATTCTTACAGTGAGCATACTTACTAATCGACTATTGTATACA
>Ga0209284_10001961_pt1 | contig 29577 bp, 24 predicted proteins | sample FRY03_FD_187211 | JGI IMG/M metagenome (GOLD analysis project Ga0209284, IMG submission 187211) | Freshwater microbial communities from Lake Fryxell liftoff mats and glacier meltwater in Antarctica - FRY-03 (SPAdes) (version 2) | ecosystem: Environmental > Aquatic > Freshwater > Ice > Glacier...
CAAAGTAGACTTTGAGAGCGTTAAGCGCAACAGACACTACGAGGAGTTGGTCGTGAAGCTATTTGTCACCGGGGGAGCAGGATTTATTGGCTCCAACTTCACCCGCATGGTGCTGAATAACGCTCTCTCCGGTTTAGAAAATGCGGAGGTAACGGTCTTTGACGCCCTGACCTATTCCGGCACTCTCTCCAATCTCGAATCGGTAGCTGGGTCGGAGCGTTTTAGCTTTGTTGAAGGCGACATTAGGGACACCGCTGGGGTTTCAGCAGCCCTGCCTGGCCACGACGCGATTGTTCATTTCGCCGCCGAGAGCCACGTGGATCGATCGGTCACCGACTCTCGCATTTTTGTTGACACCAATGTTTTGGGTACGCAAACTCTGCTGGATGCCGCGCTGAAACTTGGCATCCCCCGTTTTGTCCATGTCTCAACCGATGAGGTTTATGGAAGCATCGACGAGGGCTCGTGGGATGAAGAGGAGCCGTTGCTCCCCAATTCGCCGTACGCGGCGAGCAAGGCAGCGAGCGACCTTCTGGTCCGAAGCTACTTTGTGACCCACGGGCTAAATGCTTCCATCACACGATGCAGCAACAACTATGGAACCCACCACTTCCCGGAAAAAGTGATCCCTCTTTTCGTCAGCAACCTTCTTGATGAAATTCCTGTTCCCCTCTACGGGGATGGCAAGAACATCCGCGATTGGCTTCACGTCGATGACCACTGTCGAGGTATTGCACTCGTTCTTCAGGGCGGCAAAGCAGGCGAGATTTATAACATCGGCGGTGGTACCGAGCTCTCCAACACCGAGCTGACGCATCTCCTTTTGGAGGCAGTGGGTCGCGATGAATCCTTCATCACGAAAGTTGCGGACCGATTGGGCCATGACCGTCGATATAGCGTCGACATTGCCAAAATCTCTCGTGAATTGGGGTACTCGCCGAAAATAGAGTTTGCGGCAGGGCTGAGCGATGTCGTCAACTGGTATCGGAATAATCGGACATGGTGGGAACCCTTGAAAGCACGCGCCTCGCTGTGAAACAAGTGCTCGTTGTAGGCGCCGCAGGCATGCTGGGGCATGACCTCTTGGACGGATTTCAGGGCTACTCGGTCAAGGGTCTTACTCGGAAAGACTTGGACATTACCGATGCTGAAACAACAGCAAAAGCACTCAGTGCTGCTGACATCGTTATAAATGCAGCCGCCTACACCGCGGTTGATGACGCAGAGACGAACCGGGAGGCCGCATTTGCCGTAAATTCCACAGGTGCTTGTAACGTCGCTATCGCGTGCCGCCGCGCGGGGGCCAGCCTGATCCATGTTTCGACGGACTACGTGTTCGATGGCGAGTCCTCTCTCCCCTACTCAGAACACTCACCCACCAACCCCGCCACGGTTTATGGTGAATCGAAGCTCTCGGGGGAAAAGGCAGTGGCGGAAGAACACGGCGACCACTCGATCATTCTGAGGACGTCGTGGCTTTATGGAATCAATGGCAACAGTTTTCCAACAGCGATCCTGCAGGCGGCACTCAAGAGGGAAACCCTTGATGTTGTCGATGACCAGTGGGGTCAACCCACCTGGACGAGGGATGTCGTGACGATGATGGAGCTTTTGGTTAATAGTGGCACCCGCAGTGGCATCTTTCACGGAACAAATTCAGGCCACACGACGTGGCACCGATTCGCTACGGTGCTTTTTGACTTAGCCGGATGGGACTCTGGGCGAGTGAAGCCCGCGTCGAGCCAAGCTTTTTCGAGACCCGCTCCACGACCGGCATGGTCAGTCCTAGGCCACGACGCCTGGGCTAATAACGGTCTCCCCTCTCCCCGCCCCTGGGAGGAAGCGTTCCATGAAGCGTGGGGCGCCGGAATGCATATCTGCGCCGAGGAACAAGGATGACAACTGATTTTGGGCTCGTTGTTGTGGGTTATGAGTCAGATGCAGAATGGTCGGGTTTCTTTGACAGTATTTCTCGCTCCAGCCAGCTCCCTCATTCCATTGTCATTGTCGATAATTCCCCTACATGCCAAATCGAAACCCACATTGGTGGGAATCTAAGGGTGACCCTGCTGCATGAGCCGCTAAACCTAGGTTACGGTGGAGCCTCTAATCGCGGTGTAATGCAGTTTCCCGACCACCTCGATTGGGTAGTGATCTGCAACCCAGATATTCGTGTGGAACCCGACACTTTCGAAAAGTTGCTGGCAAATCTCGAGGTTCTGCCTCAGACGGCAGTTTTGGGTCCCGCCATCATCACCCCCAGCATGGAGGTATATCCCTCAGCCCGCGCCATCCCTGGCATTCGAATTGGAATCGGCCATGCGCTTCTGGGTGACCTGTGGCCCACAAATCCCTGGTCGCTGGCGTACCTTGGCGACTACACCTCCAACAAAGCCCAATCTGTCGGATGGCTCTCTGGGGCGTTCATCATGATTAAGCGTTCCGACTTTGACCGTGTTGGAGGTTTTGACGAGCGATACTTCATGTTCTTTGAAGACGTTGACTTGGGGTTCCGCATCAAGAAAGCTGGACTGCGAAACGTCTATATTCCCTCCGCTCGAGTGCACCACTCTGGCGCTCATGCGACATCGTCACGAGAAAAAGACATGCTCGTCGCGCACCATCGCAGTGCCGAAATATTTTTAGCCAAGCTTTATTCACAGTGGTTCCATGCTCCACTGAGGGGACTTCTTCGGCTTGGTCTTCACGTGAGAGCTTGGGTTCTCACCCGAGGACTGAACTAAGGCTTTATTTCTTTCGCCACAGAATCTTGAGTCTGTTGCGCCATCAGTGCGGCAAGAGTTTTCCCAGCAACGGGGTCAGCGAGGGCCAGTACACGGAGCGCAAGAATCCCCGCGTTCTTGGCCTGGCCGATTCCTACGGTTGCCACAGGGATTCCGGAGGGCATCTGAACAATCGAGAGAAGTGAGTCCATTCCGTCGAGTTGCTGAAGAGCAATAGGAACCCCGATCACGGGCAAAGGGGTCATCGACGCCACCATCCCTGGTAGGTGGGCAGCTCCACCAGCCCCTGCGATGATGACATGAATCCCGTCCTCTTGCGCAGAATCAGCAAATTCAACCATGGCGTGGGGAGTTCGGTGGGCTGAGACGACCTTTGCCGTCACGGCCACGCCTGATTCGACGAGAAAATCGTATGCGGCCCTCATCACGGGCCAGTCAGAATCAGACCCCATGATGATGGCCACCCGCGCAGTTGTCATGACAGAGAGTCTACCGAGGCCCGTGAATCAGGTCCCTTACGCGCTGGGCTTTGGCAAGAGTGGCTTCACTGGTGTGCCCGAGCAGGACCACGTGTCCCACCTTTCTGCCAGCCCGCGCTGTCTTGCGGTAGTTGTGAACTTTCGCCTCCGGCTCTGCCCCCAGGGCGGACACGACGGATTCATCATCCAGAGAACCGAAAATGTTCACCATTATCCCGCTTGGCGCGAGGAGATTACTGGAGCCCAGTGGCATATCAGCAACAGCCCGCAGGTGTTGCTCGAACTGACTTGTCCGGGACAGCTCCGTCAACACGTGGCCGGAGTTGTGCGGGCGCATCGCGAGTTCGTTGACGAGTAGCGATCCATCTGCCAGCTCAAAAACCTCGACAGCAAGAACCCCCACAACCCCAATTTTTTCGGCGAGTGAGGCAGAAAGTGCGCGAGCCTGACCGATCTGGGCATCTCCCATTCCTGGAGCCGGCGCAATAACTTCAGAACACACTCCATTGTGTTGACGCGTCTCAACGGGAGCCCAGGACTGCCATTGTCCCCCCACGCGACGAGCACTCAGAAGAGCTAACTCCCTCACGAAGGGAACCTTTTCCTCGAGGAGAACGGGACCCACCCGCAACCAGTCCTCGACTTCAGAAAGGGAGCGGATAACCCGGACGCCTTTGCCGTCATAACCCCCAACGGGCTTCTTCGCGATACTCGGGAAGCCCCCAACCTGCTGAACAGCATCAGCAAGGCCATCGGCCCCTTCCGCCACGGCCCAGCGTGGTTGCGGCGCACCCATGGTGGCCAGAGCCTTCCGCATCACGATCTTGTCGTGGGTGAGAGAAAGCGCCTCGGGTGAGGGGGCAACCGTGACCCCAGCATCCCTGAGCGCTACCAATACTGGTGTGGGCACGTGTTCGTGATCAAAGGTAAGAACATCAACCCCGCGTGCGAACTCTTCCAGTTCCTCAAGATTTCGGTAATCCCCCACTTGAGTTGCCGCAAGGGCCGCTGGAGAACCCTCCGATTCAGCAAAAACCCTAAGTTCTAGGCCCAGGTTAATGGCCGCGGGAATCATCATTCGAGCTAATTGCCCGCCACCGACTACCCCTACCACCGTCATCTCTCGAGCCTATTACCTGAGATGGAGGATGTCCGAGGCAACTACGGTGCGAATGTCGTTTCTCCCATCATCGCGAACAAGGAGATGACCAGAATCATCAAGCCCCAAGGCATGGCCCCTCCAGGACGTGTTCTCGTTTTCGATAACGGATACCGCTGACCCCAGGGTGCCCATCAATGGCTCCACAAACGCGCGTGCCCATTCGATAGCTTCTCTCCCACTTACTTGGTCCCAGAGCCGCAGCCGCTCCACCACAGCGCTGAGGAGAACGTCCGGAGCTTCACCGACCATCGCAACATGACTGCTCAACCCGGTTGCACCGGGGGCAGGCGGGTGTTCGGAGGAAATTTCGAGATTGACCCCCAGCCCCACGACGACTCTATTGTCGGGCAGAATTTCGCACAGGATGCCAGCGAGTTTTGCCCGTCCCACGAGAACATCATTTGGCCATTTGAGCGTGACAGAGGCCACCCCCAGAGCCTGGACGGCCTCTACAACGGCAGCACCAGCAACCAGGGGAAGCCACGAGCGATGCTGGTCCGTGTGCGCCGGGAACACGACACTCGCCGCCAGCGACTCACCTGGTTGGCTAACCCATGAGCGCCCCAGTCGGCCGCGCCCCGCTGTTTGGGAAAATGTGGCGATGAGGGTCCAATCTCCGAGCTCGTGCGCATGATCCCGCTGCCACCTGTTGGTGGACGGTAACTGCTCAGCCAGAACTAGAGTGCTGACCACCGCGGAGGTGAGAGGAAAAAATTTCCCACCTTCACTCATCGGTAAAGGACATAAGTTGCACATACTCTTCCACCATGGGAACCGCTTTTCTCACTGCGGTAAAGGTCCCACTGGCGACAATTTTTCCGTCATCCACAACGTGGACCTCATCGGCATCCTGAATTGTCGACAAGCGGTGGGCGATAACCACGACCGTTGTTTCATCCCCCACCTCCTTAATACTCGCAGCGACGCTAGCCTCTGTGGCAGCGTCAAGCGCACTTGTCGCCTCGTCCAAGATGACCAGGCGTGGCTCTGTGTAGAGGGCTCGCGCAAAACCCAAACGCTGAATCTGCCCACCGCTGAGAGAATCAGAATGCGAACCCAATGAGGCATGGATGCCTTCTGGAAGGGACTCGACAAAGGCAAGTAGCTGGGCTTTACGCAGAGCCTCCCGCACCTGGAGTTCATCAATTTCTTCCTGGGGAACACCAAGTGCCACATTTTGCGCAATTGTTCCAGACACCAGTCCCGGTTTCTGGGGGACATAGGAAATAAGCCCGGGCGATTGTTCCCTAAGCTCTCTGGGGTCGTCTCCCGCGACCCTCACCGTGCCAGAGTCTGGGTCATGAAGTCCCAGCAAAATATCAACCAAAGTAGTCTTACCAGCGCCAGAGGGGCCCACAATCGCCACATAAGCGCCTGCAGCCACGTTCATGGTCACATGGTCAATCGTTGGTTGTGAGTTGCCCCCATGGGTGAAAACCAGGTCCGCCACTTCGATGGGCAACCCCATGGTGAAATCTTTGTTTCGACCGTGTGCTTTCCCCACAACAGTGTCTGCGTAAATGCCTGAATCAAGGAGTTCCGGCGCATCCTTGAGCTTCACCAAAATTTCTTGGGCGTTCACCACCCAGTCCTGCATTATTCGCAACTCATTCCAAATGGCCTGAAGGGGGAGTATCGCTCCCATCATGCGGAAAGACCCCGCCAGAAAGATACCTAAGGCGAGGAGGCCCTCCCCCAGGCTGCCCTTGCTCAACTGCCACACCACAAAACCCAGCGCACCAATAATCAAGCCTGACTCCGCAATATAGCGAGGCAAACTCTTAAGGATTTGGAGCGTTACACCCGTCCGAGCGGAAAGCTTTTTTGCTTCAATAAACCTTCGAAGGAAAAAGTCCTGCTTTGACAGAACGGCAATTTCACGGAAGCCATCCACCATTTCCAGGATCGAGCCCCCTGCATCCACTGACCCGCGCCGCATGTCCTGTCCCGAGCGGAGGTAGCGTCGGGCAGTCGTCATCTGCAGAACGAAGACGAGAAGGCTGAAATACAGGGCGATGAACAGGGCCGCAACCCAATCGACAACCAAAAAGAGCGCGAAGATTGACAGAAACAAGGTGCCCTCAATCAGCAGTGTCGTCATTGATCCGAGGACTCCGGAAAAAGTCGCACTGGTGGAGCTTTCCACCAGGAAGGAAATCTCTGCTCGCGAATATTTCCTCAGACGGGTCAGGGACCCGCTAAACAAATAGCGGGTGATTTTTGCGGAATTTTTGATCTCTAGCCCCGCAAGAAATACTGCAGTCCACCGGGCAAAAAGAATTCCCAGCCCACCTTTGAGGAAAAACAACCCCGCTACAAGCGCCACCAGGGTGATGACATTTTGAGCATCGGGCGGTGGGACAGCGAAATCAAAGATTCGAAGGTTTTGGCCCGAAAGGCCTGTCGCCGTGATTGCTCCGAGCAACCCCATCAGAGCCACCGCAACAATGTCCAGTCCGTTCAGCGCGAACCGGAACGCCACCCGGGTGAGGAAAAACACCTTCTCTTTCTTCGTCAAGAGGGACCAGGACACTCCGGCGACCTTCAGTAGGGCTCGAACGCTGCTCTCCGAATTGCTGGTTCTTGGCGCTACAGACCTTCGACTAAACAGCCGCATACGGACGATCAATCCACGGCGTTCCGCTGGCCTTCAGAGCCTCCATGTCGGCGTCCACCATAATCTTTGCGAGTTCGGGGGTCATGACGCGGGGCTCCCACTTCAGTGCTTCACGAGCTTTTGTGGAATCACCAATGAGAACATCCACTTCTGCAGGCCTTAGGAAACGCTCATCAAACTCGACATATTTCTGCCATTCCAACCCTGCATGCGAGAAGGACAATTCAAGAAAGTCTTTGACGGAATAGTCCGTACCCGTTGCCACCACGAAATCATCAGGGGTATCGCTTTGAAGCATGAGCCACATGGCTTCCACATATTCCGGTGCGTAACCCCAGTCGCGAATCGCATCCAGATTCCCCATGTGGAGCTTGTCTTGCAACCCCGCAGCGATCCGCGCCACCGCAAGAGTGATTTTCCGTGTGACGAATGTCTCGCCCCGACGAGGCGACTCGTGATTGAACAAAATTCCGTTTGTTGCAAATATGTCGTAGCTTTCCCGGTAGTTCTTGGTGACCCAGTGGGAATACACTTTCGCGGCCCCGTAAGGGGAGCGAGGATAAAAAGGTGTTCTCTCATCTTGCGGGGGTGGGCTGGCGCCAAACATCTCAGAACTTGAGGCCTGGTAAAACCGGATCGTGGAATCAATCTCTCGAATCGCATCGAGAAGCCTGATGGTGCCCAAGCCCGTGGTGTTGCCAGTGTGCTCTGGTTCATCAAAGCTCACTCGCACGTGTGATTGTGCCGCGAGGTTGTACACCTCGTGGGGACGTACGGAATCGATGAGGCTAAAGAGTCTCGCGCTGTCAGAAAGGTCCCCGTAGTGGAGAGACAAGGCAGGTGAACCACCTTCTAGGTGTTTTACCAGGTGATCAATTCGACCTGTATTGGGAAGGGAGGACCGGCGAACAAGGCCGTGGACCTCATAGCCTTTCGAGAGGAGTAACTCTGCGAGGTAGCTTCCATCCTGCCCGGTGATTCCGGTGACAAAAGCTCTCTTGGACTTGCCTTTTTCCACGTTCTTAGATCCCCTAGCTTTGTTCGCGCAAAGTTGGTCAGTCGACTCAAGTTACATCAGCGCTCTACATCCCGGCCAGTACCGTCGCTCGTTTGCCAGGTTTCCTGACACGCTCGGACTGGGCCGAGAAACCCCTCCCTGACGCATTACCGGTGGGGTCTCTTAACAGTAGTCCAGACATAAGCCCCATCAAGAAAATACCGACAAATTTTGGCAAGGAAGTCGCCATCATGTCGTTGAGGGAAAGATAGACGACAAGTACCGGAACAAACGAGTGGCGCAGAGGAAACTCTTCAATGACGACCCGAGAAATACCTGCAAAAAACAGAGCTACCAGAGTCGCCACAAGCAACCCTAAGCCCACGAGCCCGAGCATGAGGGCCGTGTCAATAAAGCCGTTGTGCGCAGGAAAAAACTCGCTCACTTGTTGAAGCCGGTCCCTCTCAATGGGGTTCCAGCCATAACTATTCCCCCACCCTGGTCCAATCACCGGGCGCCACATCACCGCTTCCCAGTAGTAGTCCCAAATCACGGTTCGAAGGCTCATGGTGGAATCCTCCCCAACCAGCGCGAGGAGGGGCCCACGATTGCTCCAAAACACAGCAATCGCACCAGTTCCTGCCAAGAGATAACCACCGATTACCGACCATCTGAATTGCATTCTGACTCGCCTGGCGTGCAGAACTGGAACCATCGACATAAGGCCAACTACAACAGCAACCACCCCGGTCAATATTCCAATATTCCAGACAGACCATCCCAGGTAGATCACTAGAACGCCCGCTAGCAGGTTCTGTGTGGTCTTCGACCCCATGAGAAAAACACTTGCGATAAAGCCCGCCCCTAAAAGAACGCTCAGCTCGCTGGGATTGGAAAAACCCCACGAGTAGCGGCCACCGTCTTGATTGTCACCGTCAGGTGAAACGAAGCCGTGAAGCTGAAGGAAGAGCACACCCACCACGATCCCTTGGATTGCTCTCTCGATTCCAACAATCGCACCCACCATGACGGCCGTCGCTCCTGTCAGAACAACTAACAGCGCGTAGGAAAGCGATTGATGGATGGCCCCGGACCATGCGACAGAGAGGAATAGCCAGGCGAGAAAAAACAAGAAAAACACCGTCGGGACCATGAACCTGAGTTGGACCGACCAAGCCGGCTTTCTTTCGATCCACAGCAAGAGCACGAGAAAGAAAATTACGAGATGGAAGATGTGCTCACTCACCGGCCAATACCAAGAAGACAAAACAAAGACAGCCGCGATGAGAGCGACCTCCGAGACCCTGGCGATTAGACCGGAAAAAAGGAGACTTCTAAGTCTCATAGCTAAGGGAGAAATTCTCACTAGCCCATCCTATCGAATTCAGCACGTTTCGTGATGTGGCGTATGCTCTTGCCGAGTCGCAAGAGAAAGCGTTGCAGGAGCGCACAGCCCATCGTCATAGAGACCATCGGCGCGACTCGTTGCCGGGCTGAAACACGAAGAAGACCGATGCGCCTTGCGTGTACCAAGACAGACGGACCTGGCCCCTTCTTTTCTCTTATCACCGGATTTCCAGGCGACAACCCTTGGTAAAATTGCCTCAAACCTCAGTGCGATTCTCGGTCTAAATAGGTGTCCCCGTTGGCTGATGTGTTCTCCGCGGCTACGAAGGAGCTTCCACCAAGGCCAACTACTTTGGAAGCGATCGACTGTGGGTCTAGCAGATGGCGAGCTAGTACCTCAGCAGGTTGGCCATTTGCCGGAAGCCCTTCCAGACCAAGCCGATGAATAGACACGGGCTGTGAAGACAGTTGGGTTTCTATGTGGAAATGCTTCGCCCGGGCGGGATTGTGATTCTCTAACACCAACACATGGTTGAAGCCTGCCAGTTGATCGAGCGCAGCTTCGTCCAGTGGGCGAGTAATGTCGGGAAGCGAAAATACTGCTGGCACCTCGAATCCTTGTTGCTCAAGTTGGTTTCGGCATTCGAGGGCCTGCTGGGTGAGCAAAGGACCGCTAGAGACAAGGGCAACACCTTTCCCATCGGCAAGTGTGTTCATTTGACCGACGGAAGAGCTTCCGCTTTCGACCGCAGCAACTGCTCCCACCCGGATGTATGAAGGCCCGGTGTGCAACAGGGCCTGTGCCACACACCACCCAAACTCCTCTGGCCCGGAGGGCTCAAACACGCGCATCCCAGGGATGCTCCCCATGATGCCAACATCGGTCACGGCTTGATGAGAAAAACCAGCAGCGCTGGGAATCAAACCCGCAAGGAATCCGAGGTAAATAATCTGAGATTCTTCCGATGCGTTATTGAATATCTGTTCAGTCGCACGCATCGTCAAAAATGTCGCAAAACTATGGACGAATGGAATGAAGCCCGACAGCGCGAGAGTCCCAGCCATCGAGACCATGTCTTGCTCCGCGATACCGGCCTGGATATATCGATCGGGAAAACGTTCACGTGCGAAGTGAGTGCCGGTGTCATAGCTGAGGTCACCATCAAGGGCAATGACCGAAGAGTTTTTCTCCATCACCGTCAACAGCATGTCTTGCCATACCGTCACCATGCTCTCTGGGCGGGGCTTCGGTGAGTAGGGGTCTAGATCAAGCACAGGCGGTGGACTTTCCTCATGGGTGTTGTTCTCTTTGTCACCAAACCGCGGGAGAAGCGTTGCCACAGCTTGGTCATACAAAGGTTCCGCAAGCGCGCCAGAATGAAACTGGTAATAAGTAGCATCTTTGGGAAATGATTCCATCCAGGAGATACCCGAGCCTTTTGTGGTTCGCGCCACGATAAAAGTGGGCCGGGGGTCACGCTGGGCCTCTTCGAGAGCTGCTAGTACCTCATCAGGGTTGTTCCCCGAGCTTTCCATCGCATGCCAGCCCACCGCCTCGGCCCTTGCGACAACATCACCCATGGGCAGTGTTCCGCCAGTCCAGGTGTCAGATTGAATCCCGTTCGAATCTACAATGGCGATGATTTCGCCGAAACCCTCTTTGACAGCACCCGGCATCGATTCCCATATTTGGCCTTCATTGAGTTCCCCGTCCCCAAGGAGGACAACTACCGGTTCACGTGCGGAAGGGTTGGTGAGGCGCTGAGCCTTGACAAAACCTTTTGCTTTGGAAATCCCCATACCCAGGGACCCCGTGTTGGTCGCAACGCCAGGGGTGATGGTCTCGGGGTGGCCCGGCAAGCCCCCTAGTCTCCGAAGTGAGAACAGTTGCTCATCACTCAGCTCTCCTCCGCTGTGTAGTGAGGCATACAGCGCAGGCGCGTCGTGGCCTTTTGAACTGAAGAAAATGTGGCGCAGCGGAACCCCGGTCAGAAATTCCTCGCCTTGGAGAAATCTTCGGACCGCCACGAAAATATCCATCGAACTGAAAGACGTCCCAATATGGCCGCTCCCGGCCTGATGTATCGACGACAAAACGTTGAGGCGACAACCATCGGCAATCTCCTTCAGGTCGTGCCTACTGGCCCACGCGTCGCGGAAATGTTGCTGGCCCCAATAGGGAAGAGGTTTTCCGGTGGAACTTGTCCAGTAATGGGGCTCATTCATTGCGCTAGTTCTCCATCTTCGGCAAAAGCTCGGGTTTATGTTCCACCAAGGCTTCCATCATTGTCCAGTCCCATTCGGTGTTGATATCCCTGGACTCCTCGCCAGGTAATTCAAAGCCCAGCACTCGATCTCCCGCTATTGACCGGTATTTTTCCAGGGATGCCCGCCATACAATTTCCAAGCTTGTCGCTTGTACCCACAATTTTTCCAAGGCCTGGGTTGGTCCGTTATATGCGCCACCCTGATCGAGATACGTGCTTGCTTCTCCAGAAGGCCCTAAACGCCACATTTTCCCTGGATGTTCGGTTACTGGCTTCAGGGCTCTTATCGAGTCAGCCCAAGAATTTTCCTTGAGCTTCTGCAGAGCGCCTTTAATGGAGCCCCCCGACCGCAAAGGACTGGTCGGGCGCAAAATAGCAAGGGCCTGTTCGGGTTCACCAGGACACCATTGCTCAACCGCATGAGAGACCCAGGCGTAATCATCCGCTGAATCCCCCGAAGCTTCCGCAGGGCGAAGCCCAGGGACTTCAGCCCCATAGGACCGTGCAATCTCCGCTGTCTGTGTGTCATCCGTTGAGACGATGATCCGGTCGATCACCCCCGATTCATGGGCGGCCACAATGCTGTAAGCCAAGAGGGGGTGACCGGCTAGGTACCTCATATTCTTTCCCGGCACTCGCTTGCTCCCAGAGCGGGCAGGAATCAGCGCAATAGTTGTCATCGCCATCTAAGCCTCAAAAAAGGTTGAGATAGTCCTTAGCTGCGAATATTCGTCTATCGCCTGGACCCCAGCATCCCTCGTGCCATTTCCTGAATTTTTCATTCCCCCGAAAGGGATGTTAATTTCTGCTCCATGAGTTGGCCCGTTGATGCTCACAACGCCTGCTGGGAGGGCTCCAACCATGCGTTCAGCCCGATTGATATCCCTCGTCCACACAGCTGCAGTCAAACCATAGGGAGAGGCAGAGGCGATATCAATCGCCTGTTCGTCGGTTGAAAACGAAAAAAGGCGCGCTACAGGGGCAAATATTTCCTGCAGGCCCAAATCACTTTTCGGATCGAGGCCCTCAACTAATGCTGGTTGGACAAGGGCTGTCGAGGGCGACCAATCATTCACGCCTTTCCCCAGCCTGTGAACCTTGGCTCCACCGGCCTCGCAGGCCGTGAGATATTTCTCTACCTTCTCTGCACTGGCGGAATCTATCAACGTCGAGACCAAAACATCATCACTGGTGCCCCAGGCCCACGAATCACTCTGCTGGAGAAACTCTGAACGAAAAGCCTCGTACACCTTTTCATCCACCAGAATGCGACTGCCCGCAGCACATCGCTGACCCGCGTTGCTGTAAGCGCTCTGAAGCGCTGTTGTAACCGCTTGCGCGAGGTCTGCATCATCACAGACAATCAAGGGGTTAGATCCACCAAGTTCCAAGATGATCTTCTTCAACGACCCTGCCGCAGCCTTTGAGACGGCTACTCCAGCATCATAACCACCCGTGAAGCTCACCAGGTCGACATCGCCGGTGACAAGAGCCTGCGCCGTTTCCGGGCCGCCCTGAGCGATCTGAAGAACATTATGAGGCACTCCTGCACGGTGGAGAACATCAACAAACAGTTGGGCGCTAAAGGGCGTATGTGGAGATGGTTTCAAAATAGCTGAGTTACCAGCCATGAGCGCGGGTAACACTTTCCACGCATAATTGGGGAGTGGCGTATTAAACGCCACGATCAGTGCTGCGACACCGTGAGGGACACGTTCGACTCTGATTTGGCGGCCTGGAATTGCGCTGGGAAAAAGAGCCCCTGAAGCGAAGCGCCCATAGGCGGCCATCATCTCTGCCAACTCAATAGCAGCCGCAAGCTCACCCTGAGCTAGAGAACTTTGTTTTCCCGTCTCTTCTCTCACAAGTTTTACCAGGGCATCAGTTTCCAAGGAAAGTTCTTCTGCGGCCCTCCGAATGATTTTTCCCCGCGCTGTGAACCCGAGATTCTGCCACGTCAGCTGCGCATCACGTGCGCTCATAATCATTGCGGAGACTTCAGAGGGTGTGGCCGCGTCAACCAAACCTAAACTCGCCCCATCAAGGGGAGAGAGTTTGTCCCATTGAGGCATCGCTACCACGCTGTGTAACCGCCATCGAGAACAAGGTTTTGAGCAGTCATCGACAGTGAATCATCAGAGAGCAAATATGTCATTGCACCAATGGCTTCAGCAACAGGCACCATTCTTTGTTGTGGATTTTGCGCGGAGAATTTGGCTACAAATTCAGCGTCTTGGTTTCCCGCCACCCCGCCCAAAGTCAGGGCGTTAACCCGTGTTCCTTGCTGGGCCAAGTGGGTTCCCAACTGGCGCACAGTCGCGAGTAACGCTGCCTTAGAGGCTCCATAAGCGGGGTGTTTGAGGGAACCCTCACCATCAAAATAGTGGGAATACAAATCAATCCGTGGGGAAACGATTCCATACATGGAACCCACTGCCACAATCGAACTCGAATCGGCAAGCAGAGGCGTCACCGCGGTGACAATATTCGCAAATCCAAAAACGTTGACGCGAAAAATTCGATCCCACGAAGCGGAATCGAAATTCATAACCTCTCGCGAGGCCGCCCCAGGGAGCGAATCAACTCCGGCGTTGTATACGACACCGTGAAATTTCAGCTGTCCATCAACTCCGCTAAAAGCGCGCCCCAACTGATCGCTCAGGAGCGGGATAGTCACGTCGCCGTGCCCCATGAACACATTTCCCGGGAATCGTGCAGCAAGTCCGGCTAATTCACGGGACCCTTGAAGATCGGGTCCCAGGGCAAAAAGAGTCGCCCCCTCTTCGAGTACTCCGTCCGCCCAAGCGGGTCCAAGATTGCCGGCTGCACCAACCAGCAGGATGTTCTTCCCATCGAGTCGACTACCCAAGCTCGAGATCTTCCTCCCGGAGTGGGGTGCCTTCCGCGATGGCCTGGGTGAGCTTTTTCCCCACAACTTTGTCACGACCCGCTGGTGGAATTCCCGTTCCCGGAGAGCGATAGTCGAGGTCCCGAGCCTCGATGACGTGGCCTGCGGGAAGGTCTGTAGCTGCAACAATCATCTTGGCCAATTTTTGGTGGGGCGCGACCTCGCTGTCGTAGCGACTCTTGATTCCGTCTCCCATTGCTTCCCTGGCGCGACGAAGGTCCCGGACCATTTTGCGCAGCCCATCTGGCTCCAGCGAAAATGCGTGGTCCGTTCCTTTCATCGCTCGATTGAGCGTGAAGTGCTTCTCCACAATCCGCGCGCCGAGTGCGAACGCCAGCGTGGCCATCGCAATTCCACTGTCGTGACCGGAATACCCAATGGTGATGTCCGGGTAACGTTCCCGGAACGTCGTAATGACCGAAAGGTTGAGTTCGCTAAACGAGGGCGGATACCCCGAGGTGCACTGCAAGATTGCGACAGGAGTCGCTGCGGTTGAGAAAATTCCCACCGCTTCATCCACTGATTCCTGCAGCCCGCCACCCGTTGAAACAATGGTCGGCAATTGTGTTTGAGCAACATATTCCAACAGAGGGGTGTTGGTGAGATCGAAGCTCGCAATCTTGAATGCGGGAACCCCCAGGTCCATCAGGAAGTCGACGCTGGGGATATCAAACGCCGTCACAAAAAAGTCAATCCCCACGCGAGCGGCTTCCTCTTTGATGGCGCGATAATCCTCCAGCGACAGTTCTAAAGCCTCGCGGTGCTCACCATAGGTTGCACCAAAGGAATTTTCGTTCTCATAGGGCGCTACATACCCCGCATGGGTAAAGAGTCTTTTGTTGTCGCGCTTTTGAAACTTGACAGCGTCTGCGCCCGCGGTCGCGGCGGCCCGGATCATCTCGAGTGCGATGTCACGTTCGCCCTGGTGGTTTGCGCCAATTTCAGCGATGACGTAAGCATCTGAACTGTCAGACACGATCTGGGAACCAAGAGGGAAGGGGCGGGCATCGCCCTGCGAAGAATTCATAACAAAACCTTACACACGTGAAGCCACTCCAACCGTTTAGTGGCAGAAACTATGGCCGCTCACCTGGTCCGTAGATACCGGATAACCCGAGCAATCACGCGCAGAGGGTGGAAAAACACGTAACGAAAAGCAAACTGTGCATCTTGGCGGGCTTCGACAACATCAATATCGGGGTTATCTGCGACACCCTCAGGGTGACGCAAGGGAAAAGACATTTCCTCGGCGGGCACCTGTTCAACGAAGCTCTCGAACTTGGTGTGGGTTGATTCTCCACCAAAGCCAATGTTTTCGACGAGGTTCTTTTCTGGCACAGCGTGCAGATAGCGCCTCGACATCACGTGCCCGAGAAACGGCAGTGCCCACGAATCAAGTGTGTGGGACCCCCGAAGCATGCGGGCTACGGCTCGCTTTCGTCCGCCTCTCAAACCAGCGACTAGATCTGTGTGTTCGTTTCCGTCCCAGCGACGATGGAGGTCTCCACTCTGAGAAAAACCCTGCCAGGTTCGTGCCCAGGTTGCCCAGCCCCAAATCCGAAGATCTCTCGAAAAGTCATACGAGAATGGGCCTGGCATGTGGCCCCTCACCCGCGAGGTGCCAGCAATCGTGCCGACGGTGAGATTGTCCCGATACCGATCGAGCACTTCCGTAGCGTAAGGAAAGAACGACGCTGCGGGGACACAGTCATCCTCCAGAATAATGGCGGAATCAACAAGCTCAAAAGCCTTATCAAGGCCACTGGACACGCGGGCCTTGAGGCCAAGATTCGTATCCGAATAAATCCGGTGGACGCTGCACTCCCAGTCCACCTCCGCAAGAATCTGCCGGGTCTCGCGAACAAGAACCTCATCCGAGCGGGAACCTTCTCGGGGGCCATCTGCAACGATAATGAGAGTGGGTGGCTTTGCCTCTCTCACCCGCTCAAACACCTGACGTGTCAGCTCTGGGCGGCGAAAAACCAGCATAACCACTGGAGCACAGACTGAGCCCATAAAAGTGGAACTCCCCTCGATAATGACGTGATAGCGATGGTTGCCCCTATCAACCAACTAGCGTAGTGGGGTGCCCCTTTCCGTTGCCCATGTGAGTTTTTCCGCCTCTGGCGGTGCTGGAGGTGTCGCATCTCTCCTTGCGGAAGAACAACGACACAGGAATATCGAGGCCCGCCTATTTTCGGTCATTGACCGTGACCTCCGGGCTCAACCCTTCACGGCACCACTTCAGACCGGAGCAGCGACACTCGATCAGTACATCATCAAACATCCAGAGTTTGATGCTCCGATTAGCCTGCTGCGGGATAAGACTCTGGGTTTAGATTGGGCGATGCTAGCGAAATTCGACGTCATTCACCTTCACGGGATTAACGGTGCCCTCGCGCTCACAACGGTGGCTAAACACCTAGCCAACGCTCGACTGGTGTGGACCCTTCACGATATGAACCCTTTTACCGGGGCGTGTCACTTCTCTCTAGGATGTGATGGTTTCACTCGTTCATGCCAGCAGTGTCCCGCTACCCGAGAGCTCTTTCGACCGTTGGTCGTGAAATCGCTCTTGGAGAAGAGTGATGCGGTGAAAAAGCTGACGCGCCTTTCCCTTGTTTCCCCTAGCCGCTGGCTTGCCTCGGAAGCTGCACGCAGTTCCGTGTTCGCCCATAAAGAGATTCGGATCATCAATAACCCTGTTGGCGGAGAGTTCTTTCGGGATATACCCCGGAAAAAAACTGACACGGAGCAGGGCAACCTTGTCATGGGAGTAATCGCGCAAAACCTCTCGGACCCGCGAAAAAATGTGGCCGAAGCTCATCGCGCGTTTCGGAGACTTCTGGACCGCGGAGTTTCCGCGCATTTGTTTCTCATCGGAGATGGCGGGAACGAATTCGTCGGGCCAAATGTCCATCGTTTGGGAAACCTTCCGGCCGAGCGAATCATCCGCCACTTGGACTCATGGGATATCTTGCTGAATCCTTCCCGAGCAGAGAATGCACCGCTCACCATTATCGAAGCGGCAGCGAGGGGATGTCCTTCCTTCGTCGCCAATGAGGGAGGGATGTCCGCAATGGTGTCGGACCTGGACCAGGGGTCAACCTACAACTCTGAGACTGAGCTCACTGATCTGCTCGACGCCACGAGCAAAATTTCCCCATCCGCCCGAAACAAACACAGGGACACTCTCGCCTCGCGCGCCCGCACACTTTATGCGGTGTCCTCTGCTGTGGACTCCTACCTCGAGGTCTATAAAAAGTAGACTGAGAAAATATATCCGCTTCCTGTGTTCCAAAAACTAGCGTGAGGCTTTCACCATGACATCTAAAGTTCTCGTGACCGGCGCAGCCGGATTTATTGGCTCGGCCGTTGTTCGCTTGCTGTCCAGGGAAGGGTGGGACGTCATCGCCTTGGATGGACTACTGGATGGCTTATACCCATCACAGGAGAAAAAGGAGAGGTTTGACAACCTCTCTTCGCTTGTAGGAGTCACTCCACTTCAGATGGACCTTCGCGATGGCGACTTGAACGAGCTTCCTAGCGACATCGAATTTGTGATTAACGAAGCAGCAATGCCTGGCCTCGGGCCCAGCTGGAGCAACTTCGACCTGTATTCCGGGTGCAACCTGACTTCGGTGGCTCGATTGATTGAGGCCAGCGCGCGCTGGCCTCTCACCAGATTTATTCAGATTTCCACCTCTTCGGTGTATGGCAAGCATGCGGTGGGCGATGAGACCCAACCGCTTTTGCCCGTCTCCCCCTATGGAGTCACCAAACTGGCCGCAGAGAATTTGGTTTTTGCCCACTTTCGAGACCGGGGTTTTCCTGTGAGCGTCCTCCGATATTTTTCCGTCTACGGGCCTGGGCAAAGGCCGGATATGGCGTATCGGAAATTTATTGCCGCGGCCATTGCTGGGACCCCGATAACGCTATTCGGGAGCGGTGAACAGTCTCGCTCCAATACCTTCGTGGACGACGTTGCCCGTGCAACGGTCTCTTCCCTGACCCGAAGTGAAGCGGGAGAGGTCTACAACATCGCAGGCGGCCAGGAGCGAACAATCAATGAGGCCTTGGGGATTATTCGTGATCTAGCGGGTCGAGACCTAAGGATTGAGTCTCAGCCTGCTGCTAGAGGGGATCAAGACAGAACATGGGGAGATGCTTCCAAAGCCACCGCTGTTCTCGGCCTCAGTGCCGCTGTCTCCCTTGAGGAGGGCTTGTCTCGCCAATTTGAGTGGCAACAAGCCAGGGGAATCTAAGGGATGCCAGCCGAGCGGGATGGGGTGGCCCCGCCAAAGCCTGAGCGCCTGGTCACAATCGCGGTGGATGACAACATGGCCTACGCCGCCTGCGTACTCCTTTCTTCCCTCCAGCACTCAGCCCGCGAATCCTTTGCCGTTGCGCTGGGCTTTCTCAGCGGGAGTCTCTCGACAGAAAACCAGGATCTCATTCGCACGGTGTGCGAATCGCTTGATGTATGCATCGAATTCGAGGAGCTAGAGCCCGATACTCGGTTCATCACTCAGGGACATATTTCCGCGACAACCTTTACCAAGTTTCAGTTGTCAGACCGCCACAAGGAACCCCACCTCTGGATTGATGCTGACACCATCGCGCTCCCCGGGTGGGACGAATTGTTTGACGCTGTCAATACAGCGCCCTCACACGCAGGCCTGGTAGTCGCGGAAAGAGGCGATATCGGTGCCGACAAGAAAGGAGATGACCCGAGCTCGCTTCCCTTCAACGCAGGAATTCTCGGCTGGCCCGAGGGTGCCAGGCGGAACTGGAACACAGCCCTTGATAAATTAGAGGTGGTCTCCACTCAGGAGCAGTTTCTGCTCAACAGCCTGTATGCGAAGACCGCCACCCGGGTGAGTGAAAAATTCAATATGATGACCTACCGGATTGATTCACTAAACCTCCATGATTTACCCTTCATCATTCATTACGCCGGAGCCCATAAACCTTGGCAATTGAGTCCGCGTTTTCGCAGCGAATGCATCCGCCATCAATGCCCCTGGGCGCAGTGGTATGTCTCCGAAGCAGTGTTGCACAACCGCTCTGAATTAGCTTCCCTTTTGTCACCCCTGAAGCGCGGAGCACAATTTGCCCTGGGAACAGGGGTCGCCAGAACAGATCGCCAGCACACCGGGCTTCGAGTGGTGAAGACGCTTAATTTTCTGGGTCCTCTAGGCTGGCTTCTGGTCTTGGGAGCAAAGCTGTTCAAGCGCCACATTCCGCGGGGAACACATCCCTTTCATTAGACGGGAACCGGAGGAAACCACGTGAGCGATACTTCTTCGGTGACTAACGGTGGAGCGAACACCATCACGATGGCGCTCGATGACCATATGGTTTATGCGTTTTGCGTCCTCACCTACTCCCTCACGACAACGGCACGAGGTCCTTTTGAGTTGGTTGTCGGGTTCTTTGCCGGGAAACTTTCTCCCAAAAACCAAGACCTGATTCGCGCCTTCTTGGATTGGTTATCAATCAGTTATGAGCTGCGAGAGCTCCAACCAAATCCGCTGTTCACTGAACGGCGACATCTCACGATGACTACCTTTTCGAAGTTTGTTCTCTCCGACCACATCCAAAAGGCGCACCTGTGGCTCGATATCGACACCCTTGTCAGAGAAGGGTGGGACCAGGTTTTTCAGGAAATTGCCTCCGCGCCAAGCGACACTCAACTGGTGGTGGCGAGGATGCTGGCTGGCCCACACACCCGATTCTCGGGCTTCAACGCTGGCGTACTCGGGTGGAGCTCAGCCCCGCGCGCTTTATGGGAACCAGAGCTTGCCGATATGCCAGAGAAAAGGTTCAGTTCAGAACAATTCCTTTTCAACACTCTGTATGGCGATACCTCCTATCAGATTGACACTTCCTACAATTTTCTCTCCAGCTGGTTTCGAAACGAAAAAGAACTGGGCAAAGCAAGAGTTGTTCACTATTCCGGTCCAATCAAGCCATGGCATCTGCCACGGCGCCACCGGACATCGTGGTTGCAGGTGAACAGGAGTTGGGAATATTGGTTTAGTGCCGAGGATTCGCTTCGAAACTCCCTCGATTCCAGTCCTCTTTCTTCACAGATCAAGCGCGCGGCCCGAGAAGCGCTCTTCTCGGGCCGACTTCACAGCGGAAAAGGTGCGCTCGCAGGCTGGGTGATGAGGGCGCTCTCACTTCTCGGGCCGTTCGGCACTCCCGTTGTGTCCTTCATCGCGTGGAGGTCAAAGTAATGGCCTCAGTCGCCGTCCTTCACTATCCGGGGGCAACGGAGAAGAGCCGCTCCGTTGTCGCTTCGCTGGTCGCCGACCAACTGTCCCTCGGTCACAGCGTCACAGTGATTGACATCAGCGCTTTCACAACAATCAGGCAAGATTTTCCCCCGCAGTGGGTTGCCAGAATGCTCGGCCATCGAGTGGACCATGAAGCGTTCCGTGCCGAAATATTGCGCCTGGAAGCAGACTACGTTTTTACCGAGCCACCGCAACACTTGGTGGCACTCGATGACCAGCAGATTGAAGCAATTACGGCATCGGTGGAGTCGGAACTTCTGACCTATTTTCGAACCGACAGGCTTGAGGAAGTTGGCGCCCGGGCACAACGGCTCCGCTCAAAACTCTGGATTGAAGTCGCTCGAACATATCGGTCACTCGACAAACTCTTTTCGACACACCGCCCAGACACGATCATCATCCCGAATGGAAGAACCTCGCGCCAAAAAGCCGCAAGGGTGCTCGCTGAACACCTGGAAATCGATGTGTTGTTGTATGAAAACGGTCGCGCTCAACCAGAGCACTACTACCTCGGCACCACGCAACCTCACGATCGAATTGCGTCCCAAGCAGAGTTGCCCCTTTTGACCGCCTCGTTGGACCCTTCAGAGATTTCCGCTCTTGCCCGTGAGTTTCTTGACCTGAGAATGGGAGGAGGTTCGGGGACCAACGAGTATTCGAATTCTTGGTCCGACCGAGAAGTCAACGCGGGTAGAAAAACGGACACGTCGCAGCGCGCGGTGTTCTTCTCTTCTTCCTTTGATGAATATCTCGCGTTTGGCGAGATGTGGCTGATTGATTCCTGGGAGTACCAGTTTGAGGATTTCGACCTCATCATGACGCTTCTGGAGCAGGAAAATATCGCCCTAGAAATGAGGCTCCACCCAAACCTCGCAAATAAGAGCCGCACCTACTTCCGCAGGGAAGTTGCGAATGTAAAAAGGCTAAAAGCAAAACATCCACAACTTGTCATCCACTGGCACAACTCGTCAATAAACTCTTACGACCTGCTGGCCCAAGCAGACCTTGTGTTTGTGGAGAGATCAACGACCGGGTTGGAAGCTTCCCTGATGGGTAAGCCAGTGTGGGTTACCCAGGCAAGCCAGTGGGATGAAGTTGCAGACATCCGGCGACTTCTTGCGCCATCAGACATTAACCCGCAGGCGTTGAAACCTTGGGAGGTCGACCCCACCGGAGCAGAACGATTTGCCGCATACTGGATGATTCAGGAACATCCCCTCCACTATTCGTGGAAGAACTGGTCCAGCTGGAATCCCGTGAGTGCACCGATAGTCCTCAAAATTGCCACTTTGTTCGGCAGGAATCCTTGGTCACACCGGTCGCACCTCCTTCGTGTCGAGTGGTCCAGATGGCGCAACCGCAGATTTTCTCCTTCCCTGACTCGTGACGACAGCAACTAAGGTTGGGTTGTGGGAGAAAAACACGGACGGGCGCAGCTGACCACCGCCGATCGCATAGCAGACCTCAAGTTACGTAATCATGAGGCTGTCACAGAGAGCGAAGAAGCGGCGGCATCAAAACAACACCCCAAGGGGAAAAAGACGGCTCGAGAGCGAATCGAAGCTCTCATTGACACTGGCTCTTTTGTCGAAATTGATGAGTACGTTCGGGACCGCGTTCGCCCTTCTGATAAGGATTCCAAGAGACCCTACGGGGATGCCGTTGTTACCGGCTTAGGCACTATCCATGGTCGCCAGGTTGCCGTCTTTAGCCAGGATTTCACTGTTTTCGGTGGTTCACTTGGCGAAGCAGCAGGCGACAAAATCATCAAAATCATGGAATTGGCGCTGAGAACAAAAGTTCCCATCATTGGAATCTTGGATTCTGGTGGGGCCAGAATCCAAGAAGGCGTGACCGCACTGGGAAAATATGGGGAGATTTTTCGCCTCAACACCCGTGCCTCTGGGGTGATCCCACAAATTTCTATTGTGTGCGGACCCGCAGCCGGTGGAGCTGTTTACTCACCCGCACTCACCGATTTTGTAATCATGGTGGATAAAACTAGTCAAATGTTTGTCACAGGCCCGGATGTTATCAAGAGTGTGACGGGTGAAGACGTCGGAATGGAAGACCTGGGGGGCGCCAGAACACACAACACGGTGTCAGGAGTGGCCCACTACCTGGCAAACGATGAAGACGATGCGTTTGATTATGCCCGGGTGATGCTTTCGTATCTCCCGCAGAATCACGAATCGCAAGGGCCCGTGTATGCCGCTGACCCCGATCTGGAAATCACCGACCGGGACCGACGGCTGAACTCTGTGATCCCCGATTCTACGAGTGTCCCTTACGACGTAATCTCAGTCATTGAAGCCGTTGTGGATGCTAATTCATTCCTCGAGGTGCAACCGCTGTTCGCGCCAAACATCGTCGTTGGTTTTGCCCGAGTAGAAGGCCGAAGTGTGGGCGTGATTGCCAACCAACCAAACCAGAAGGCCGGGACACTGAACATTGATGCTGGCGAAAAGGCAGCGCGATTTGTGAGATTTTGCGATGCCTTTTCACTCCCCATTCTGACCATTGTTGACGTGCCGGGGTACCTTCCCGGCACCGATCAGGAATGGACAGGGGTGATTCGTCGGGGCGCAAAACTTCTTTACGCCTACGCGGAAGCAAGCGTCCCCCTCATCACGGTAATTACCCGAAAGGCCTACGGTGGGGCCTACATCGTGATGGGCTCAAAGCAATTAGGGGCAGACCTGAACTTTGCCTGGCCTACAGCTGAGATTGCTGTCATGGGGGGTCAAGGTGCAGTAAATATCCTGAATCGTAAGGAAATCAAAGCTGCGGAAGAATCCGGTGCCGATGTCGCCCAAGTCAGGGCAGATCTTGCGAGTGAATATACCTACAACGTTGCCAGTCCTTTCCTGGCGGCAGAAAGGGGAGAAATTGACAGCGTGATTGAACCCGCTGCTACCCGGGTGGCGATCATCAAAGGCCTGAGGGGTCTGCGGAGTAAGACTGCGCGAGCACCTATCGGGAAGCATGGGAACATTCCTCTCTGATGAGGGAACTCCGTCGTTTTTTCTTCGCACTCGTCGATTCCATCAGGGAATGCCGGTTGTTGATAAAACTCTCACTCCCCTTTCCGCGAAAAACTGAAGTGAGCCCGGGCGAACTATCGCTCATCGCGGGCATGACGACCTACCCTGGCAGAATCCGACACGCATGGATTGCCCTCGAGTGCCTCCTGCGGCAATCACTGCCGCCAGACCGGTTAGTTCTGGTCTTGTCTGAAGAAGAGTTCCCGGAGAAGAAACTACCGTGGAGAATAAGAAATCTCACCCGTAGGGGCCTAGAAATTCTGTGGGTTACGCAGAATGGCAACAGTTTCGACAAACTGCTCCCGCTACTAAAGAATTACCCACATGACACCATCATGACCTTTGATGACGATAAGTATTTTCCACCAGACCTGATTCACCAGTTGGTGGCCGCCCACCGCGCGCACCCTGACCATGTGATCGGAGCACGGGGATGGGTGATTCATTCGGCAGAGGGCTCACCCGCAGTGCAGTACGGAATGAATTGGGCGAGGGCCCTTCCAGGGGCGCAAGGCCGTGACCTTTTCCTTCCTGGCGGCAACGGCACACTCTACCCGCCAGGATCTTTGGATCCGGGGGTCACCGATCTTGCCACAGCACTCGAGGTGTCTCCAACAGCTGATGACATCTGGTTTTGGGGCCACATTCAGAAACAATCCACGCGTATGATGTGTCTTGGCTTACCCCCACACAGACCTATTCAGAGAACCTCCCGGGGCTCCGCTTTGTCGAGCATCAACGAAGCGAGAAATAACATCCAATTGCAAACGGTGATCGACTTTTTGGGCATCAGAGAGTCCGTCGAAAATCAGGCCACGTCACATGCATAACTTACGTGGCGCTCGCGTTCAGATAGCGATCTAGGGCTAGCCGTGGCGAACCTTCTTTTTGTGCTCTCGAGTGACATGTATGTGCGGAACTATGTGAGGACCGGGGTGATTGACTCACTGCGGACTGAGAATTCGGTGACAATAATTGCCGACTCGAGGCTTACGCTGCTGAGTGAGGTTGAGTGCGAGGAAGGCTACTTAGGGTCGTTCGCGCTTGATCGGAAAATTGAGCGCCGGCGGGAATTATTCTTCACGGTCTTGATGTGGCGCTTTCGCAAACGCTCCCCCACCTTTTTCTATCGTTGGTTGAGGATGGCCAACTGGGGGCTGGTGCGGACAGATTCTGGGCCGATAGCATTTCTTACCTCATTTGCTCGATGGGCTGCCGGCCTTGCACTGCGACCACGACCACTTGTCACCGCGTTGCTGGGAAGCAAAGGGATGTTCGCTCTGTCGTCACGGGTCCTTCGTCGACCCCATAAAGTATCGGCACAGATCGTGGAACTCCTTACTGATCGCCATTTTGATGTCATCGTTTTCCCCTCAGCAGCCTTTGAACCGGTGATCCCCGATCTCATCCGATTTGGTCGTTCCCAGAACATCACGACACTGACACTCATCGATAACTGGGACAACTTGACCTCCAAGACGGTTTACTGGGACAAACCAGACCACATTGCCGTGTGGGGCGAGCAAGCAAAGCGTCAAGCCCAGGAAATACATGCTTTCGATGAAAAACAGATCCATCTCGTGGGTACTCCCCGTTTTGATTCCTACTTCGCGCATCGTCAAGACTCGGAGACGCTTTCCCCGTATCCCTTCCCCTACATACTCTTCGTTGGTTCAGCAATGCCCTTTGACGAACTAGGCGCACTGCATTCATTAGAGAAGTTGTTAGTTAATAACCCCCAAGTGCCAGAAGAGTTAACGGTCGTATATCGACCCCACCCTTGGCAGCAGAAGCGCAAAGTTCCCGCCACGTTTTTCACCGCAGACTTTCATCGCACCGTTCTTGACCAGCAAATCTCTGAAGCATATGCATCAGGCGTCAAGCAAGAGAGCACAAATCGGGCCTTCCAGCCGGACCTGTCCTACTACCCGAGTCTTCTTTCACATGCCAGAGCAGTGGTGGGACCCCTCACCACCATGCTTTTCGAAGCAGCGTTATGTCTTCGACCCGTGCTCGCGCTTTCGTACCCGGATGGGCACCATTTCACCACCAATCGCCGATACCTCACCCACTTTGAGGGGCTTGAAGCAATACCAGGATTTGAGTTCTGCGACACAAAAGAGCAACTAGAGACTGGCCTCTCCCAGGTTCTGAGAGTCCGGGACATCTCTCCGTCTGACAGCGATGCCGCCACCTCCCACTATTTGTATCAAGGCAACGGCACGTATGGCGAGAGAATACGAAGGCTCCTGGACAAGATTGTAGCTCCGTAATGGCTCCTGGTTCTCCTTTCCGCCTTTAGGCTCTTGCTATGCCCATAACTAAGGTCCTTATCGCTAATCGCAGTGAAATTGCCGTCCGCATCATTAGGTCAGCAAAGGATGCTGGTATCCTCACCGTTGCGGTGTATGCGGACCAAGACAGAAACGCACGCCACGTGCGCCTCGCACACGAGGCCTACGCACTCAATGGCAGCACCTCTGCAACCTCTTACTTGGTCCCCGAAAAGCTTCTTGCTATCGCTAAGCGATCCGGTGCGGATGCAATTCACCCGGGATACGGGTTCCTCTCGGAGAACGCTGATTTTGCACAAATGGTGATCGACGATGGCTTAATCTGGATTGGGCCTCCGCCCGCAGCAATCCGATTACTCGGCGATAAGGTCTCCGCCCGACATATCGCTCAGAAGGTTGGTGCACCCTTAGCCCCTGGTTCAGCTGATCCAGTCACCTCGGCTGAAGAAATCGTTGAGTTTGCACAACAGCACGGGGTCCCTGTCGCAATAAAAGCTGCCCACGGCGGCGGCGGCCGAGGCCTAAAGGTTGCACACGCTATGGACGAGATTCCCGAGCAATTCGAGTCAGCGACAAGAGAAGCCCTTGCCGCTTTTGGCCGAGGTGAGTGTTTTGTCGAAAAGTACCTCGAAAAGCCCAGGCACGTTGAAACCCAATGCTTAGCTGATGCAAAAGGTAACATTGTCGTCATTTCAACACGGGATTGTTCCTTGCAACGCCGGCATCAGAAACTTGTCGAAGAGGCGCCAGCGCCTTTTCTATCAAGCGAACAAGAGACTTTGCTCTATGAATCGTCAAAAGCAATTCTGAAAGAAGCGGGCTACATCGGCGCTGGCACCTGCGAGTTTCTGATTGGTAAAGATGGAACGATTTCTTTCCTCGAGGTCAACACACGCCTGCAGGTGGAACACCCAGTGTCGGAAGAGGTCACCGGTATCGACCTCGTTCGGGAACAATTCCGGATTGCAGAGGGAGAAACCGTCGATTACCCCGACCCCACTCCGCGGGGGCACTCTATCGAGTTCCGAATCAATGGCGAAGACCCAGGAAGGGGCTTCCTTCCAACACCAGGTCAGGTCCACTCGGTTCGATTCCCGGGCGGTTTGGGCGTTCGGGTTGACTCAGGCATCACAACAGGCGACGTCATCACGGGAGCGTTCGACTCTCTTCTGGCTAAACTCATCGTGACGGGAGCAACACGGCAAGACGCTCTTGAAAAGGCATCCCGTGCGCTCTCCGAATTTGAAATCACAGGGCTTCCTACCGTTATTCCCTTCCATCGGGCAGTTGTCACGGACCCCAGCTTTGCGGGGGAAAACTCGTCAGACTTCCTTGTTCACACCAACTGGATCGAAGCAGAGTTTGCCACTGAGATTGCACCCTGGGATGGCGCGGTGGAAGAGGGTTTTGACCAACAAGAACTTTACCGAACGGTGGTCGTCGAAGTTGAGGGCCGCAGACTGAAGGTCGGCGTTCCTTCTGGCATTTTTGCTGCAGGCGAGAACGCACGCCTAGGCAAACCTCCAAAACGATCTTCGGCAGACATCGCAAGCGGTAGTGCCACCGGAACAATTACTTCGCCGATGCAAGCGACGGTGGTTTCAGTGAAAGTCCAGGTGGGCAACTCCGTTGTGCAAGGTGACATCGTCTGCGTCTTAGAGGCGATGAAGATGGAGCAACCCATTGTTTCAGCCTCTGAAGGCACCGTTACTTTCGTCGGGGTCCAAGCTGGGGACACTATTTCCGGCGGCCATCTGATTGCTGTCGTTTCCTGACAAGTCCACTTTCTCAAGACGACTTCATGGGGTTTTGTATTGGGCTTAGCGTCACCTTTCCAACAATGAATCCAAACAGGAGAGGGCTCCTAACCAAATACCCCTAAACCACCACCCGAACTTTCTAACCCGCAGTAAGCTTGCGTATTGTGAGTCTTCCTAGAATTTTTCTGTCGCCCCCCGATGTCGGAAACCTCGAAAAAGAGTTTGTGATGTCTGCGCTTGACTCCGGTTGGGTGGCCCCAGCAGGGCCAGAGCTGAAAGCCTTCGAGGCAGAGGTTGCACTGATGTGTAATCGCAGTTTTGCCGTCGGGGTCTCCTCTGGGACAGCCGCGCTTCACCTCGCCCTCGGAGCTTTGGGCGTCAAGCCGGGAGATGTCGTTCTTTGCGCCACCATGACGTTTGTCGCTACAGCAAACGCAATTTCCTACATCGGCGCAGTGCCGGTATTTGTCGATTCAGACCCCGAAACGGGGAATATTTCTTCCACCTTGCTGGAGCAAGCCATCACTAGTGTAACGGCCTCCGGACGAAGGATAGGAGCCGTCATTCCGGTTGATTTCCTGGGAAAGGCCGCCGATTACTCGGCGGTAGAGCCAATTTGCGACAAACATCAAATCCCTGTGCTAGCGGATGCCGCCGAGTCTCTGGGTGCTTTCCATAAGACACAACCGGCGGGCAGTTTCGGATCTGCTGCAATCCTCTCTTTCAACGGAAATAAGATCGCGACCACTTCTGGGGGAGGGGTTGTTCTAACAAATGACAAAGACTTCGCTGACAGGGTCAGTTTCCTCTCAAACCAATCCCGAGAACCTACCGTTCACTACGAACACCACGAAGTCGGTTACAACTACCGTTTGAGTAACATCTTGGCTGCAATGGGACGGGCCCAGCTACAACGTTTACCCCACATGATCAGCCAAAGAAGGAAGAATCGGTCCCGATACAAGGAGTTGTTTTCCTCGGTTGAAGGAGTAGAGGTTTTTGGCGGAAATGACGAGGAAGACAACTGCTGGCTGTCGTCGATCACGATATCCCCGGAATTGGAATGGATTGCAGCTGACTTATCGGCTTTTCTCGAGGCCAGCAATATCGAAACTCGTCCGCTATGGAACCCTATGCATCTTCAACCCCTTTATCAGAGCTGTGAAGCATTCCTTGATGGGTCTTCTGAGACCCTTTTCAAGCAAGGGTTAGCGCTCCCCAGTGGATCAAACATGACTGAAGACCAATGGGGCCGGATCGACGAAGTAACCACGCGCTTTTTGGCCGCCCGAACATGAGGCTTTGGTAGCCATGGTTGACAAGAAATACTTGTTTTTGAAACGCGGACTGGATGCGGGGATTTCTCTGTGTTTATTGGTGCTACTTGGTCCCTTATTAGGGGTTCTTTCAGGCGTTTCTCTTGTCGCGCAGGGTCGACCTATTCTTTTTTCGCAGGTCCGCCCAGGTCTTCAGGGCAGGCCCTTCACTATTTACAAGTTACGAACCATGGCACAGGATGCAAGCGAATCAGGCGCTGGAACTGAAGCTGAACGAATTACCGGGTTTGGCAGACTACTGAGAAAACTCAGTCTCGACGAGCTACCACAACTATGGAATGTGATTCGCGGCGATATGAGCCTCATTGGCCCTAGGCCT
>Ga0209284_10001969_pt1 | contig 29525 bp, 31 predicted proteins | sample FRY03_FD_187211 | JGI IMG/M metagenome (GOLD analysis project Ga0209284, IMG submission 187211) | Freshwater microbial communities from Lake Fryxell liftoff mats and glacier meltwater in Antarctica - FRY-03 (SPAdes) (version 2) | ecosystem: Environmental > Aquatic > Freshwater > Ice > Glacier...
CCGCGTGCGCGATCAATGAATGGATCGAAGATGAGCCCCGATTAAAGCTCCGCCCAATCGAACTCATCGACTCTCCGCGTTGCCAACGATCCCAGATCTCTGACTTCTGTTTGCCTGTGAAAAATATTCGGCTGCGATAGGCCATGGCTTACACTCCATCTTTCCTGAAAGACTAAAGTGTTGCGATGACCAGTTGAACCCACCGGTCGTTAGCTGACAGTTCGGTTCTATCTTCAATTGCACCAAGGCGGACACTCCAAATAAGCGCGACGCGTTAGTTCACTCAGGCACCCGCTTCCCGGCCCAGTCGAACACGCCGCCGCTGTGCTGCGGGCCCAACCCGTCCAGCACAGCCAGCAGGCTTTCCGCAGAGTGCTGCGGCGTGAACAATTTTCCGTCTGGCACATTACCTTGAAACGGCTGGGACAATGCCGTGTCCACCGTGCCTGGGTGCAGGCCCGCGACCACTGCGTGCTTATGTGTGCGGCCGAGCTCGATGGCGAAGTTCTTGAGCATCATGTTGAGCGCGGCCTTGGACGCGCGGTAGGAATGCCATCCGCCCATCCGGTTGTCTCCGATCGACCCGACCCGCGCTGATAGCGCCGCGAAAACCGCGCGACGATCCCTAGGGAACAGAGGCAGCATGTGCTTGGCAATGATTGCGGGGCCAATGGCGTTGAGCAGCAACATTTCCTGCATCGCGGTAGCGTCCAATTTTCGATAAGTGCGCTCCGGTCCGGTGCCATTGGACAAGGTCAACACACCGCTGGTTACGATTACGAGGTCGGGCGGTGTTGCTGACATCATATCCGCCGCCGCCGCGATAGATGCTTCATCGGTCAGATCGAATGCGAATGATCTGACACTGTCTCCGGCTGATGCTGCCCCGCCCCGCGAACCGGCATAAATCGTGCCGACACCGCGCTCCGTCAGCGCAGCGCAGATCGCCGCGCCGATCCCACCGGAAGCTCCGAAAATCGCTGCAGTTTTGGGGAATTGGGCTGTATCTGCCATTCTTTGTCCTGTAACCGGGGTACTGTAACCGGGTCCCATTCAAGCGGACATAAATTAACAGTTGCGCGCTTGACCCTCGTCAATTTCTTTACGCCTGAATCATTTCCATGGATATACGCCCCAAAGCCCACCCTTGCTCTCGGCTCAATTGACGTTAGATAGACACACCAAGACGTCTGGGCACGCAGTACAGAAAGCTTACCAAATGGCCACTTTCACCCTTCCTAAGAACTCAAAGATCAATGGCAAGGGACGTACGCATCCCGCGAACGGCGCTAAAAACGTACAGAAATTCAAGATCTACCGCTTCGATCCAGATAGCGGCGAGAATCCGCGCTATGACAATTTCGAGATCGACCTCGATGATTGCGGGCCGATGGTGCTGGACGCGCTGATCAAAATCAAGAACGAGATCGACCCGTCACTGACATTCCGCCGCAGCTGCCGCGAAGGTATTTGCGGCTCCTGCTCGATGAATTTGAACGGTAAGAACGCCCTCGCATGTACCACCGCTATGGGCGATCTGAAGGGCGAAATCCGGATCACTCCGCTGCCGCATATGGAAGTGATCAAGGATCTGGTCCCTGATTTTACCCATTTCTACGCGCAATATGCCTCGATCCGGCCTTGGCTGCAGACTGTCAGCACCACGCCTTCGGGCAAGGAACGGTTGCAGACACCGGAACAGCGCGAGAAACTGGACGGACTGTACGAATGTATCCTGTGCGCTTGTTGCTCGACGGCGTGCCCATCCTATTGGTGGAATTCGGACAAGTTCCTCGGTCCAGCGATCCTGCTGCAGGCGTACCGCTGGCTCGCTGATAGCCGCGATGAAATGACCGGTGAGCGGCTCGATGATCTGGAAGATCCATTCAAACTATACCGCTGCCACACGATCATGAATTGCTCCAACGTCTGCCCCAAAGGTTTGAGCCCGGCCAAGGCAATTGCCGAAACCAAAAAACTGATGGTTGAACGGCACATTTGATCGGCGCGGGAAAGCGAATTGGTGATCTGTGTCAGATACTAAACTAGGCGACGATTCAGGCTTCTTCGTTTATCAAGAAGACCCCGAAATGCCCGGCTGGTTTACTTGGGACCTGATCGATCAAACGCGATTCAACGGTGTAGTGATGGGCCGAATGTGGACCCTTATCGAGGAAAATCCAGACGGGAACAGGTGCCGCCTGCGGATGATCCCCGAACGCAAACACACCAATCTGCAGGAAATGATCCACGGCGCGGTAACACTATCTTTGATCGATATTTCACTATTCGCTGCCTTGCGCACGCTGGGTAGCGGAGATGCAAGCATGGCGGTCACGCTGGAACTCTCCACGCATTTTGTTGGCGCGGGAAAAGTTGACCGACCCCTGGATGCAGTGGTTGAAATGGTTCGCGAAACCGGCCGGATGATGTTTTTGCGCGGCATGGTAGTACAGGAAGATCACACGGTCGCATCCTTCACCGGAATAGTGCGCAAGGCGTCCCGAAAAATGTCGCCCCCAGCATGAGCGTCACTATGTCCCGCTATGACGAATTGGTCGCTGCGGGCGAATTGCGGCCTGATCCAGAACAAAGCGATGCTGCGCGAAAGTTGGCCGCCTTGCGCGAACAATTGGTCGAGAAATCAGCGCAGGGCGTGCTGGCAAAATTGTTCAACAAACAGCCCCCGCCGCGCGGTATTTATCTGTGGGGCGGTGTCGGCCGCGGCAAGTCGATGTTGATGGACTTGTTTCACGAAGCACTGGCAATTGAGGAGAAACGGCGGGTCCATTTTCACGCCTTCATGCTGGAGGTCCATGCGCTATTGCATCAGGAGCGCAAGAAGGAGAGCGGCGATCCGATAATCCCCGTTGCCGCAAAAATTGCCGATGGACTGCGCTGTCTCGCATTTGACGAAATGGTGGTGAACAACAACGCAGATGCAATGATCATGAGCAGATTGTTTCGCGCCTTGATCGTGGATCACGGGGTGACAATTGTCACGACCTCGAACCGGCCGCCGCAGGACCTCTACAAGGATGGCCTGAACCGCGAACATTTCCTGCCCTTTATCGCTCTGATCGAGGACCGACTCGATGTCCTCCCACTCAACGGCCCGACTGATTACCGGCTTGCACGGCTGGGCGGTATCGATAGCTGGCACACGCCAATCGGCGATCCGGCAACCGCGCAGGTGCGGGAAGCGTTCTTCCGGTTGACCGACTACAATCCCGACGACGGTGAGAACGTGCCTTCTGCAGAACTGGGTTTGGGCGGCGGACGTATGCTGCATGTTCCGCGCTCGCTCAAGGGCGTGGCAGTGTTTAGCTTTAAGCGGTTATGCCGCGAGGCACGCGGAGCCAGTGATTACCTCGCTATCGCAAGGACTTACCATTCAGTTGTAGTCGTCGGGATTCCGATTATGGGCCCGGACGACCGCAACGAGGCGGCACGGTTTGTGACGCTGATCGACGCGCTTTATGAATATCGGGTCAAGCTGTTCGCCTCCGCTGCGGCGGAACCGGAGGCACTTTATCCGGCCGGTGACGGCAGCTTTGAATTTGAACGCACAGCAAGCCGGTTGATAGAAATGCAGAGTGCTCAGTACATGGCGCTGGGCCACGGCACAGAGGGTTGAAACCCGGCAGCACGTTCCCAAATTGGTAGCCATACCGGCGCCAACACCCCGCCGATGCAGGAATACACTATGATAGACGTTCGCCCATTCGCCTCTCTCGGAGCAGCAAACCACGGCTGGCTCGATGCCCGCCACCACTTCAGCTTTGCCCAATATCATGATCCCGACCGAATGGACTGGGGCCAGATTCGCGTATGGAATGACGATACGATTGCAGCCCAAAGCGGCTTCCCTCCCCACTCGCACAGCAATATGGAAATTGTCACTTTCGTGCGTAGCGGTGCGATTACGCATAAGGATTCGCTCGGCAATGTGGGCCGGACGGGTGCCGGCGATATGCAGGTGATGAGCGCGGGCAGCGGGATCACCCATGCCGAGTATAATGTTGAAGACGAGGCGACGACGCTGTTCCAGATATGGATCATTCCCGACCAGATGGGAGGTGACCCATCGTGGGGTCAGCGCGAGTTCCCGCGCGGCGATCGCGCCGGGCAATGGGAAATCCTGGCCAGCGGTAACGCTGAGGCCGACGGGGCGCTGCCGATCCACGCTGATGCAAAGGTGCTGGCTGCTACGCTATCGGCCGGACAAAGCGCGACCTACGTCGCCGATCCAGCGCGGCATCAATATCTGGTTGCACCAACCGGTAAAATACGGGTCAACGGCGTCGAAGCCCAACCGCGCGACGGAATTTCCATAACTGGCGAGGCCGAGATTACTGTTGAGGCCCTCGAAGATGCAGAATTGGTGATGGTGGACGCCCGTTAAGGCGTCCAGTCCACAACACTACATAGCCCAGAAATCGGCCTCAAACCAGGCCCCAAAAATTAGGTGGCGTCAGCAAGTTTTTGCTGTGCCGCCGCCAACCTGGTCATCACCTTCAAATCCTGATCCCGCAATTGCATCGCCGCATCGGCCCACAATTCGGTGATCCGGTTTAGCTCGTCCAGTTCTAGATTCCACACAGTCTTGGTGGCCCTGCGAGAATTGACCAACCCTGCGTGGCGCCGATCTGATTTTTTGATGAATTCCCGGCAGGCGTTCAAGCCTTGTCCATTTTCGGCGAGGTGGTGAACGATGCCCAAATCATACATTTCTTCGGCGCTATATGTCTTGTTAGATCCGATTAACCGGTCTCCCAGCGCACTGCCGAGCTTGCGTGATAGCAAGGCATGCGCGCCCATCCCTGGGAAAACGCCGAACATTATTTCAGGAAGACCAAAGGTCGCGCTCCGCTCGGCGACAATGTAATCGAACGACAGCAAAGCCTCAAACCCGCCGCCGAGCGCAGAACCTTCAACCAATCCAATGGTCAGCATCGGAATGCCGAGCGTTTGGATATTGCGGTGCAGAATTTCACAGCAACGGTGACCATAATGGACCAATCCATCCCGGTCGCGTTCATGGATCAACTGGTGGAATAGTTTCAAGTCACCGCCAAAGCAGAAAACGCCAGGGGCGCGGCTACCTAAAACCAAGTAACGCAGCGGTACTTTGCCGGGTCCGAACCCTTCGGAAATCAAACTTTGCCAATTCTGGAAATCTGCGAGCATTGTCGGAGTAAAACTGGGCCTACCTGTAGGCCGCATGTAGCTCCACAATACTTGAAACTCATCATCGTATAAAACATCTAGTTCGCTTAACGCGAGTAATTGTTCGGGAATGGCCGAATGCACAGCACTTTCAGTAAGTAGTTCTTCCTCACCACTTCCAAATCCCATTACGGAACTTGCACTGCTATCCATTGTCATCAGAATCCCTCTGAAGCGCGGTGCCTAACCGATACATTGCGACCACCCTACCCTGTTTTAATTAATCTTTTTTTGAGTTCGCCGAATCTAGGCCAGTAAATACTGGCTTGGCAATCAAATAATTGCATGGTCAATTATAAGTGTGTCTCGCTTCAGGCCATCACCAGCTGATCAGAGATTCAGCAACGGGGCGGTCAACCGGATAAACCAAGATTTTCCACCGCGCGGTCGAGCATCAACAATTGCCACAACAAGCGGGAATGATCGCTCCTGCCAGAAATATGTTCTTCGGCCAGGGTTGAAAGGCGTTTAGAATCAAACCATCCGGTCCTCGCAAGGGCCACACTCGATCCGATTGTACGGGCCTGTCCCGCCAGCGGACCACGCAGCCATTGCGCCAGCGGAGTCACGAACCCCTGCTTCTGCCGGTATAGAATATTGTCCGGCAAATATCGTTCCATCGTATGCTTCAGCAGCCATTTTCCCTGACGCCCACGAATACGCTCCCGGTGCGGCAGCCCTGCGGCGAATTCGATCAAACGGTGATCGAGTAGCGGCTCACGAGCTTCCAAACCCACGGCCATGCTGGTGCGATCGACCTTGGTCAGGATATCGCCGGGCAACCAAAACTTCAGATCGGCATATTGCGCGCGGTCAAGACCGGACCGCGCTGGGGCCTGCCGCATCATGTCGATCAGCGGATCTTCACCGCGGTAATCGCCACGTGTTTTGAGAAAGGCATCTGAATAAAGCTCTTGGCGTAACTCGGGCGGGATTACCGAAAGACCGCGCGCATAGCCTTCCTCGCCACTTGTAGCGAGCGACAGCAGCGTTGATTTCGCCCGCAAAGGCCGCGGTGCCCAATCAGCTTTCGGCCAGACTCTGCCGAGACCGCCAAAAACTGGCTTGCGCAAGAACGATGGTAGCACCGCCCTCGCCTGTTCTTCGCGGGCATGGAATATTTGCCGCCGGTAACCGGCAAAGGCCTCGTCCGCTCCGTCACCCGACAACGCCACGGTGACATTTTCCCGAGCCAGTTCACACACGCGCAAACTGGGCAAGGCGGAGGCATCAGCGAAGGGTTCATCGAAAATCCCGGCGATCCGGTCAATTGCGCTGAAATCATCGGGATCGACCATTCGGCTGCGGTGGTCAGTGCCGAACATTTTGGCGACCTGATCGGCAAAGCCAGTCTCGCCCAGCGCCGCGACATCAAAGCCGATGGAGCTGGTTCGCACAGGCTCCCGGTTCGCCTCCGCCATCAACGCAACCACACTGGAACTGTCGACTCCGCCTGACAGGAGCGCCCCTAGCGGCACATCGGAAATCATCCGCGAGGTTACGCCACCCCGCAAATGGTGCAGCAATTCGGCAGATAGATCCGCGGTTGATCCCTTGCGGCGATCGGCAAAGCTGACATCCCACCATTGCACCGGAGCAGGCGGCGGCGCGCCATGTTTCAGCACTTGGTAATGCCCGGCGGCCAGTTTGCCGACGCGCTTCAGGAACGACCGGTGATCGGGCACATAACCCCAAGTGAGATAGTCCTCGACCGCTAAAGGATCGGCTTCCCGCCGCAGTAAGGGATGCGCCAACAACCCCTTCAATTCAGACGCGAAGGCAATACTGCCGTCACTTAACCGCGCAGTAAACAGGGGTTTTACCCCCAGCCTGTCCCGCGCCAAGAACAGCTCCCGCGTCCCCTGATCATACAGGGCGAATGCGAACATGCCGTGCAGGCGGTCGAGGCACTTCACTCCCCATTTCTGCCATGCTGCCAAGATGACCTCGGTATCGCCCTCGGTCTTGAATTGCGCGCCCATTCCGGCGAGCTCGCGCCGCAATTCGCCAAAATTGTAGATCTCGCCATTGAACACAATGACTGCGCGCCCATCGGCAGAATGCATTGGCTGCGGGGAGCCTGCCAGATCGATAATTGACAGGCGGCGATGGCCAAGGCCGACGCCTGGCGCGGTCCATACGCCGGAACCATCCGGTCCGCGGTGGACCAGCGCATCGCACATCCGCTCAACCCGTTTCGGATCAACCGGCTTGGGCGTTTCAAAATGAAAGATACCGGCAATTCCGCACATGGATCGGCCCTAACGAATGGTAGCGCTATTGAACACCGGCAATCCGGTCCAACCATGCGCCTTCGTCATTGCAAAGGTTAAACCAGCATTTCTACCGCTGGACCCTGCCCCAAAAATGCTGCTGGTGACGCCGTGGCGCCGTATGCACCCGCGCAAAAAACGGCAACCAAATCGCCAACATCTGCTTGGGGTAAATGTGCCTTGTCCGCCAACCGGTCGAGCGGCGTGCACAGACAGCCGACGACATTAACTTCTTCGTCCGGATCTGCGGTAAAGCGGGTTGCAATCGCCACCGGATAATTACGCCGGACCACGGTTCCAAAATTGCCAGAGGCCGCAAGCTGGTGATGCAAACCGCCGTCGGTGACCAGATAGGTCTCGCCGTGGCTGATCTTGCGGTCGACGATCCGGGTCAGATAGACGCCGGCTTCGCCCACCAGATAACGGCCCAGTTCGATGCACAGGTCGGTTTTGGCCAGCGTTTCCGGCAAATCGGCAAAGCGTTCATTTAGCGCGGCGCCGATTGCAGTCAGATCAATCGGTGTATCATTACCAAAATATGGGACACCAAAACCGCCGCCCATGTTCAGTTTTGGTACTTCGTGACCGATAGCCTGCGCCAATTGATCAGCGAGGGTCAGGACATTGCCCTGCGCCTCGATAATCGAGCCCGTATCCAGCGACTGGCTGCCAGTGAAGATATGCAAGCCGCGCCATTGTGCCCCTGCCGCAATCAACTCCTTCGCCAAGGCCGGAACCTGATCCTGATCGATCCCGAATGGCTTCGCGCCGCCGCCCATTTTCATGCCCGAACCGCGTAATTCGAAGTCGGGATTGACCCGTAACGCCAGCTTCGGAGTAAAGCCCGACCCCTCACCAATCGCCAGCGCGCGGCGTAATTCACCGGCGGACTCCACATTGAGAGTAGCGCCCGCCACAATCGCAGCTTCCAGCTCAGCATCACGCTTCCCCGGACCGGCGAAGCTGATTTTAGCCGGATCTATCCCGGCCGCCTGCGCCATTGCCAACTCCCCGCCAGAAGCAATGTCGAACCCGTCCACCAGTCCCAGCATGAGCTGCAGCACAGGTGCAAAGGGATTGGCCTTGATCGCGTAATTGATACCCAAGCGCTCGGGCATCGCGGCCCGCAGTTCGGCCACGCGCCGTTCCAACAGGGTGCGGGAATAGACGAATAGCGGCGTTATGCCGGCCCGGTCCGCCAGCGCAGAGGCAGTCTGGCCGCCAATAGCCAGCTCGCCCTCAATCGCCTCAAAACCTGGCGGAATGGGGCCCAGCGGCTTCATGCGCGCACTTCCTGTGCCAGAGCCGTACGGTCGATCTTCCCATTAGGATTGAGCGGCATTCTATCGCGCCAGTGGATCACTTTGGGTTGCATGAAATTAGGCAATTCCTTGGCCAACATCTTGGCCAATTGCTGTGGCAGGTCATCCGCATTTCCGCCAGCCCCATCACTGGCCCCAATAGCAGCCCGCACCACCAGATGCACCGCATGGCCAAGCCGGGTATCGGGCACACCCAGCGCCACCGCCTCAGCCACCAGACCCGTCGAGAGGGCGGCGTCTTCCACTTCCTGTGGACTGATCCGGTTGCCCGCGCTCTTGATCATCACATCGCGGCGACCGACGAAATACAGCAGGCCGTCCTCCGCGCGCATCACCCGGTCACCCGACCACACAGCGGTGCCGCCATATTCGGATGCAGCGGGTGCCGGTTTGAACCGCTCCGCAGTCCGCGCGGCATCCTGCCAATACCCTTGCGCCACCAGCGGCCCGCAATGGACCAGCTCGCCTTCCTCGCTCGGCGCAGCAATTTCGCCCGCGTCGTTCACCACCAGAATCTCCGCAAACGGTATCGCCCGGCCCATCGAGGTTGGATGGCTATCCACCAGCGCAGGGTCAAGAAAGGTCGAACGAAACGCTTCGGTCAGGCCGTACATCGGAAACAGCTGTGCCGCTGGAAAGATCGAGCGCAATGCCCGCACCAGATCCTCCGTCAGCGCGCCGCCGCTATTGGTCAGGCGGCGCAGCGACGCGGAAGCATCTTCTGGCCAGTCCAGTTCCGTCAGCTGTACCCACAATGGCGGGACCGCAGCCAAGGTCGTGACTGAATGCTTCGCGCAGGCCTTCACCACATCGCGCGGCAACAGATAATCAAGCGGCACCATTGCACCGCCCGCAAACCACGTGCTGAGCAGTTGATTCTGGCCGTAATCAAACGACAGCGGCAGCACTGCCAACGTGACGTCATCCGCCGCCATCCCGAGATAATCCGCCACGCTGACAGCGCCGAGCCACAAATTCGCATGGCTGAGCATCACCCCCTTGGGCTGCCCTGTCGATCCACTGGTGTAAAGAATGGCGCACAAATCATCCGGATTCGCGCTAGATGGCGGTAAGTTGCCCTCGTGTGCAGTAACTTCCGTCCATAATTCGGCCTCGTCCAGAACCGCGCAATCGGGCGGTATGTCATGCGCCTCCAGCGAAGCCAGCCGCGCTTTGGTGCCGAGCAACATCTGTGACCCGCTATCGGCCAGAATATGCGCTGCCTGCGCGCGTTTGAGCAGCGGATTGATCGGCACATGTACCAACCCCGCCCTCGCCGCCGCCAGCGGCAACAGGCAAGTCAGCTCGCCTTTCGCTGCCCAACTGGCAACTCGTGCTCCGTTTTCAGGCATCCGGTTTTTCAGCCACGCCGCCAACCCAGCGATACGGGTTCTTAATTCCCCGTAGCTAAGCGTGGCGCTGCGCAATATCAGGGCAGGATCGATCGCTTCGCCGCATTCGGCAAGGTGGTCAATCGGCCGGATTTCAGGATAGTGTGCAGGCGGCATTAAAGCTCCGGGAAAGGATATTCATCGTTGGTTCCGGTCAGCTATCACGACACGGTTAAACTTCTGCAAGGAACGATTGCGCCCGAAGGGGATTCTCCGACAGGCCCGTTCGACCGGATGGAGTGGTTCGACCTGCTAGCCAGCGGCGGTATTTTGCCTCTGCTGGTCGAGGCGCGGGAGAGCGACGATACAGTCGCGCTGGCGCTTACCCGGACCGATAGCGAGCTGGCGCCATTGATCAATTGGTACAGCTTTATCTGGCGGCCTGTCATGCGGTGCGGTCAGGCCTGCGATGGGCTTCTGGCCGCCATCGCCAAGGATCTCCGCCGCCAGTCCCACCGGGTTACGTTATGGCCGCTGCCGGACGAGGACGGCACTGCATCCCGGCTGGAGCGGGCGTTCCGTGACGCCGGTTGGCGGGTGGAACTCAGCCAGTGTGATCACAATCATGTCCTGGAGGTGGGCAATCGCAACTTCGCTGAATATTGGCCCCCCTGGTCAAATGCGCACAACGCTGAAACGCAAGGCCAAGAAGGTCGAGGTGGAGATTTTCACCCATTTCGAGCCTGAAGCATGGTCCGCATATGAACATATCTATGCCCACAGCTGGAAACCGGAAGAAGGCAACCCGTCCGTGCTGCGCCAATTTGCGCAAAGCGAAGGCGCCGATGGCCGGATCAGGCTCGGCATCGCTCGGCACCAAGGTGTGCCTGTGGCAGCACAGTTCTGGACCGTCGAAAATGGCACTGCCTACATCCATAAACTCGCCCATCTTGAGGAACATAAGCCACTATCCGCCGGAACTACGTTGAGCGCCGCTCTGTTTGAATATGTCATCGACCGGGACCGCGTGGTCTTGGTTGATTTCGGTACCGGTAATGACAGGTATAAATCTGACTGGATGGAGGAAGATTGGCCGCGGTTCCGGCTCGATTGCATCGACACCGCCCAGCTGCGCGCATGGCCCATTCTGGCCCGCACCCTTGCTGGACGGGTTGCGCGGACTTTCCGGCAAAGCTAAGGGCGCTCAACTTACGTTAAGGTCATCCGCAAATGGAGAGGGTTTTCCACCAGATGTCTATCGAGCCTGCAAAGGAAGCGGTCGTCGCCGGCGAAGAGACTGAAGCCGGTCTCTCGCCGCTGCCTCCAGGACGCAGCAAGGTCGACGTGCATTTGCGAGAAATTCTGCGCGACGTATTGGCGCTCGACCCTGAACAGGTTGACGGATTTGACGCTGACACAGGGTTGTTCGGTCATCTCCCGGAACTCGATTCCATGGCGGTCGCAAGCTTATTTACGGAAATGGAAGACCGCCTGGATATCATCATCGAAGATGACGATGTCGATGGCGAGATGTTGGAGACTTACGGCGGGTTGCTGACCTTTGCAGAAGGTAGGTCGACGACCGAGGACACTCCTGAGGATGGCTCAAGCTGAGCAATCGTAGCTACCTCAGTTGGCAATGCCCGCTGCCCGATGGCGGCGAGGCGGAAGAAATGGCGCTCACTTTCGACAGTAACCGCGAGCACCGCTTGCTGGTGCTGCCTGCGCTATTCGATGAAGCCAACAAAATGCGCCGCCAGACGGTCGAAGTGATGCTCCGGCTCGAATTATCGGGTGTGGATACGTTCCTGCCAGATTTCACCGGGTGCAACGAAAGCCTGCAGCCTATGGCAGAACAGACGCTGGCCAATTGGCGCGCCGGGGCCGAGGCCGCCGCAGTACATTTCAACGCGACGCATGTGTTTTCAATTCGCGCGGGCTGCCTGCTCGCCCCGCCGCACCAGCCCGGCTGGCGCTACGCGGCGACTACCGGCGCGAAGGCACTGCGCAGCCTGCTTAGAGCGCGGACAATCGCAGCGCGGGAAGCTAGAAAAACGGAAAAGACGGATGATCTGGTCATTTTGGCACGTAAGGACGGGATTGAACTTGCAGGCTGGCCTATTGGCGCGGCACTATTCGCCGAGCTTGAACAAGCCGTCGCCAATACCGACAGCCAACAGGCCACGATCGAACAAAGCGATATTGGCGGCGCAGGCCTGTGGCTGCGCGCAGAGGCCGGTGAAGACCCGGAACAGGCTGACATGCTTGCCGCGATAATTGCGATGGGGACGCTGGAGCCATGAGCCGCCTTCCTCTCACTTTCCCATGCTCTAGCAATGTTTTAGCTGGCACACTTGATACCGCGCCAGCGTTAACGGGCTTGCTGATTATCGGGGGCGGGAGTGAAATTCGGTCCGGTGCATTCTCAGGCCAGGCCTTGCTCGCCGCGCGGATTGCAGCGGCGGGATTTCCGGTGTTCCGTTTCGACCGCCGGGGCATCGGTGACAGTGACGGCGAAGATCGAGGGTTTCGCGCGAGCAAGCCCGATATCGCCGCGGCGCTATCTGCCTTTCGCGCCATGACCCCGAACGTTGAACGGGTGATCGGTTTCGGCAATTGTGACGGTGCCAGTGCGCTGATGCTGGGCAGCGGAATTGACTGTGACGGATTGGTTCTGTCGAATCCATGGGTGATCGAGGATGATGCGGAACAGGGCATCCCTCCACCTGCCGCGATCCGCTCCCGCTATGCCGAAAAATTGCGCAATCCCAGGGAATTGGCGCGGCTGCTAACCGGCGGTGTGGATTTGCACAAATTGTCGCGCGGGATACTCAGCGCAATGAAGCCCAAGCCGGCGCCGACATCTCTGGCTCAGGATATGGCGGCAGGGCTGGCAGGCTTTGACGGGCCAGTGAAGATCCTGCTGGCGGCCAAGGACCGCACAGCGCAAGTGTTTGAAGGCGCTTGGAATACCAGCGACGACCGGATTGCCCGCTGTGAAAACGCCGGTCATTCCTATGTCGAGCCCCATGCGCGGGAATGGCTGTATCAACAGCTACTTGCCGCGCTTCGGGCCTAGGCCTGTTTGACGAACAGGCTGGCCATTTCAACATGCGTTGACCAGCGGAATTGCCCAACAGCGCGCAGTTTCTCGAGCCGGTATCCGCCTGCCACCATCCGGGCCGCATCACGCGCCCAGCTGGAAGGGTTACAGCTGATATAGACCACCTTAGCGACCGTGCTGTCCGCAAGTAACGCAATCTGATCTTTCGCCCCGGCGCGCGGGGGATCGAGCAATACGGCATCGAAGCGGTTCAATTCATCGAGCTGCAACGGGTTGCGAAACAGGTCGCGGTGCATCGAATGGACGGACCGCTTGGCAAGGCCAGCAGCCGATTTGCAGGAGAAATGCATGTCCCGCGCCGCTTCGGCTGCCAGTACCTTGGCGCCTTTATCACCATCGGTGCCCGCCAGCGCGAACGCAAATGTGCCCAGGCCGGAAAATAGATCCGCGATCAGCTTGCTGCCGGACAGCCACTCACACGCGTCCTTGACCAGTGCCGCCTCGCCATCGCTGGTCGCTTGCAGGAAACCGCCGCTGGGGAAACCCACGGCTACTCCGCCAAATATCATCATGACCGGCTCCGGTTCCCACACCGTTTCAGGACCGTAGCCCTGATCCAGCGTCAACCGCGCCAGACCATTGTCGCGCGCAAAATCAAGCATTGCTTCGGTTTGCTGCAGACCCTCGATAGTCAAATTCTTGAGCGAGCAATCAACACCCTGATCGGTCAGCGTCAATTCCGCATCAACCGAATATTTGCCCTGTCTGCGCGCCATCATCTGCCGCAGCGGGGCAATCAGGGCGAACAGTTCCGGCCGCAGGATCTCGCATTGCTGCATATCAACGACTTGGTGCGAACCTGCCTTGCGGAAACCAACCAGCGGACGCCCGCCAGCGTTTTGGATATGCAGGCTGGCCCGGCGGCGGCTGCGCGGAGGGGACAGGTGCGTGGGGAGTAATTCTCCCACCTCCAGCCCTTCCTTTAAGGTAGCATTGGTGACCCGCGCGGTAACAAAATCACGCAGAGTTTCCTCGTCAACGTGCTGCAATTGGCAGCCGCCGCAGTTACCGAAATGCTGGCACGGGGCCTCGACGAAATGCGGGCCGCGCGTGATGGTGCCGTCAGGCGCAGCCAAGTCCCCCGGCGCGGTGCCCGCAAAATGGCTGCCGTCCGCTGAAACACCGTCGCCCTTTGCGGCAACACGTAAAATTATCTTTGATTCGCTCACAGCGACGCTGCGTAAGCGCCCTTGACGCAGAGCGCCAGTTCCATCGCGGTAAAAGCAGGGCCAGCCCCCCGCGCTGCCTCGGCATGAAGCCACACGGCCTCGCAAGCTGCCGCGAACGGAGCGCTGCCATGGGCAAGGCGGCTGGCAGCGATACCGGCGAGGACATCACCCGTCCCCGCAGTCGAGAGCCAGCTGGAAGCGCGGCCTGCAAAGCCGATCCGGCCATCAGGCGATGCAACCACGGTGTCAGGGCCCTTTGCCACAACAACTGCGCCTAGCGCCTTGGCCAGAGCGATTGCGCGATCAACTTCGCCGCCAGCACCTGATAGTTCAAACGCGCTTTCAAGCGCTGCCAACTCGCCGTCATGCGGGGTGAGGATCAGCGGCTGGGTCCGTTTGGCCATTATCGCAGGCTGGAGGATCGCCAAGCCATCGGCATCCAGAACCGTTGGCAGATCACGCCGGAGAGCGTCCTGCAGCCGTTTAAGCGCCACATCATCGCGGCCAAGGCCGGGCCCGACCAGCAGCGCATTGATCCGATTGTCCGACAGCGCATCAGGCAGCGCTTTACCGTCCACCACCAGATCAGCGGGCGTACCGGGATGCACATAATCGGTCAGCAGTTTCACATAACCCGCACCTGAGTGCATCGCCGCCCTCGCCGACAACATCGCCGCACCGGGCATCGCGCCGCCAACTATGGCAAGCAGGCCGCGCCGATATTTATGCGCATCGGGCGCCGGGACAGTCAAATGAGGGGGGACAATTCGGTGGGCGCTTCCTACGTCCCGGTCGATCCCGATATCGACCAGCCGCATCGCGCCCATCCGGCTCGCGGCAGGCATCAGAAAATGCGCGCGCTTCCATGCGCCCAGCGCCACGGTGAGGTGATAGTCAATTTTGGGCCCCAGAAGCTCGCCCCGATCGCTCTCAATCCCGCTCGGTAGGTCGATCGCTATGCGGTAGCTATGACTTTCGGCCAAGTGCTCCAACGTCGCGGCTAATTCGCCCGAAATCGCTCGGCATAGACCTGACCCAAACAGGCAATCGACAAGTACCCCGCCCGAGACGCTGCCCGAAACACCGTCAGCTGACGCCGTGACGTCACCGGCATAGACCGCCCGCGCCCACTGCGCTGCTTCGGTCTTGGGTTCAATCGGCGCGACTACCCGTACAGCCAAGCCGCGCGTCTGCAACGCCTCGGCAATCACATAGCCATCGCCGCCATTATTGCCCGGCCCGCACAGGACAGTGACGGATCGGCCTGCTGCAATGCGCCAGACCCATTCCGCCGCTCCGCGACCGGCAATTTGCATCAATTGATGAACATCGGTTCCAGCATCAATCAGCGCCTGCTCAGCAGCGCGCATTTCGGAAACTGTCAGGACCGGATCAGTCACTGGCTCCGGCATCGTTGTTAGCCGCATCATCTGGAGTGGAAGGGAACCGGTACCGATCACTCGCCACGGCAACTTCCAGCACCTCGTCAGCAAAATCGAGCTTAGCTTCGTCTGCCCCATCTGCAACGATCAACCCGCGACCATCTTCGACCTGTTCGAACCGCTGAATTCCGCCATCCGGGTGCCGCACAGTGAGTATCCGGGCGCCATCCGCTGACGAGCCTTCGATCAGGCAATCGGCGGCAAATTCCGCCCCCTCGCCCAATGCGCATTCAATCCGCTCCGCGCCCGGCTCCGCCTGCGGTTGTTCCGCGCCTGCAGAACAACCGGCAACGGCCAGAGCCAGGACCAAAGCGCTAGATATCCGCATAGACATGTGTCTCCGAAGCAGCGCCGGGATGAGTGAGAGCGCCCTTGCTGGCGGGGCCGACATTTTGGGCATAGCGCCACAAAGCGCCCGATTGGTAATCGTTCTGGCGCGGTCGCCACGCCTTGCGGCGGGCCTCCAGCACGGCGTCATCGACTTGCAGGTCAATTGTCCCGGCCTCGGCATCGATCGCGATGATATCGCCATCTTCAACCAAAGCAATCGGACCGCAATCGCTAGCTTCCGGGCCGACATGGCCGATGCAGAAGCCCCGAGTCGCGCCGGAGAAACGGCCGTCAGTGATCAACGCCACTTTCTCGCCCATGCCTTGACCATAAAGCGCAGCAGTTGTGGAAAGCATTTCGCGCATGCCGGGGCCGCCCTTGGGGCCTTCGTAGCGAATCACGATCACGCTGCCTTCCTTGATCTCGCGCGCCTTGACGGCGGCAAAAGTATCTTCCTCGCATTCAAAGACCTGCGCGGGACCGGTGAATTGCAGCCTCGCCATCCCGGCTACCTTCACAATCGCGCCATCGGGGGCGAGGCTGCCTTTGAGGCCGACTACGCCGCCAGTGGCAGTAATTGGGGCCGCAACACTGTAAATTACCTTCTGGTCGGGGTTCCAAGTGACCTCTTCCAGATTTTCGCCAAGCGTCTTGCCGGTCACGGTCATCGGATTGGGATCGAGGAAACCGCCGTCGAGCAAGGTTTTCATCAGCATGTACACGCCGCCCGCGTCATGCATGTCCTTGGCGACATATTGCCCGCCGGGCTTCAGATCGGCGATATAGGGCGTAGTTTTAAACATTTCGGCGACGTCGAACAAGTCAAACTCAATCCCGCATTCGCTGGCCATCGCGGGCAGATGCAGCGCCGCATTGGTCGATCCGCCAGTGGCCGCGACCACCCGGGCTGCGTTTTCAAACGCGGCCTTGGTGCAGATGTCGCGCGGGCGAATGTTGTGTTCCAGCAAATACATGATCTGCTTGCCCGCAGCCACCGCAACTTCTTCACGAGATTTGTACGGAGCAGGCACCATATTGCTGTTTGGCAACGATAATCCGATTGCCTCACCCACACAGGCCATGGTGTTGGCGGTGAATTGGCCGCCGCAGGCACCGTGGCCAGGGCAAGCGACTTTTTCCAATGCAGTGAGCTCCGCCAGCGGACAATTGCCAGCTTCATATTGGCCAACCGCCTCGAACACGTCGACCACAGTCACGTCTTTGTCGTGGAACCGGCCCGGCAGGATTGATCCGCCATAAACAAAAATGCTCGGCACATTCAGGCGCAGCATGGACATCATCATGCCCGGCAAACTCTTGTCGCAACCGGCAAAGCCAATCAGCGCATCATAGCAATGCCCGCGCACGGACAGCTCGACCGAATCCGCGATAACTTCGCGGCTGACGAGCGAGCTTTTCATACCCTGATGACCCATCGCGATCCCGTCGGTCACAGTAATGGTATTGAACCGGCGCGGGGTGCCGCCAGCTTCGATCACGCCTGTGCGGCAGATATTCGCCTGTGCATCTAGCGCGGTGTTGCACGGCGCGCTGTCATTCCCGGCAGAGGCCACCGCCACGAAGGGCCGATTGATCTCTTCTTCGGTCATGCCCATCGCATAATAATACGACCGGTGCGGTGCGCGCTCGGGGCCGACCGAGACATGGCGGCTGGGCAATTTTGATTTATCGAATTTACTCATGGCGTGGTTCTCTCCGTCACAACTGCTTTCGCTGGGATGGAGGTCAGAATCAAGCGCAACTGAGGTTTAGCGCGAGTTAGTTCGTCTTCTTAGGCAGGGCTTCAGACCATCTCGCCCTTAAGCGCGAGCGCGGTTCGATTGGCGATATCGGTCACCAGCGCCGCCCAGCGCACCTGCTGCGCCTTGGTGATGATCTCGTCCTGACGGATCTCGACCGTCAGATAGGGACGCCCCTTGGCCTCTGCATGCCGGTCCATCGTGGCATTGAGCTGTTTGCCGGAATAGGGCTGGTTGTCGCCCACGGTCAGGCCTTCTGCCGCAAACAGGCGCATCGCGTGGCGAGCGGCGCGGTCGTCCTGATTATACAACAAAGCGACCTGCCACGGGCGATCTTCCACGCGGCTTTCCAAAGTTGGCGTAAAACTGTGAAGTGCGACGATGAGTTCGGGCTCAACTTCGTCCAACCATTTGCCGAGCGCGGTGTGATATGGCCGGTGGAACCGCGCCAAACGTGCTTCAACATCAGCGCCGATATTTCCCGGGATCGTGTGGCCGTCGCTGCTGGCCGGAACAAGCGCAGCCGCGTCTTCGGTGCGGTGGAGGTCGCACACCAGGCGGCTGACTGCAGCAATATGGGCAGGAATGCCGTGGCGGCAGGCGAGCCGGTCGGCGATGCCTTCGGTGCCGATATCGACAGCAATATGGATATCGAGCAGTGCCGCCGGAATGCCCAACGTAATGTCATCGGGCACGAAATTGGAAGCGTGATCAGCCACGCAGACAATCCCGCCCCTGCGCGCTTCGCCCACGCGCCGATATGGATTGCCGTCAATCATCGCAATTGCCCCTGCATTTGCCACCAAGTGGCATGGCGTTCTGTGAGTGTTTCGGCGGCGCAGTGCAAGGATTCCTGATCACGGTAGAGTGCAAAACACGTCGCACCGGAACCTGACATCCGCACCAGAAACGCACCAGTTTCACGCAAGGCGGCCAATACCTCGGCAATCGGCGGGCACAGCTGGATCGCTGGAGCTTCGAGATCATTGCGGCCCTCGTGCGCGATTTTGGAGGCTGGCCCGTCCGGCAAAGCGCCGCGATCCTCTCCGTCCCACGCCTTGAACACCGGCCCGGTAGACAGCGGCACGCGCGGATTGACCAGCAAAACCGGGGTGACTGCCAGATCATTCTCGATCGGCTGCAAATCTGTACCTGTCCCGCGTCCAACACAGGCAAGGCTATCGACGCAGGCTGGAACATCGGCGCCAAGCGCAGCGGCGCGGTCCATCCAATCATCGGGCAGTCCGTGCATTTCACGAACGATGCGTAACACTGCGCCCGCATCTGCAGACCCGCCGCCAAGGCCAGCCGCGACCGGCAGACGTTTTTTCAGATCAATCGACAACCCGCCCGGCCGGGGAAGCTTGCTCAGCGCCTGCGCCACAATATTACCAAACGGATTAGTCAGTTGCGGAGCAAACTCGCCAGAAACTCTCAACTCATCGCGGTGAGCAAGCTTTGCTGAAAGCAAATCCCCATCATCCACGAAGGCAAACAGCGTTTCCAGCTCGTGATAGCCATCATCTCGCCGCCGCCGCACGTGCAGCGCGAGGTTGATCTTGGCGTAGGCGGTTTCGTTCACTTCTCCTCCCACATGGGGATTGACGAACTATCGGAAGGATAATTGAATTGCTTTCTCGCGCTAGTCCACCACGTATATCCGGTGACCCCACCCGCGACCCCGCCCAACATGACGATCCAATAGCCGTCTTCGACCTCGAGCAACCATAATCCGACGATTGTGATCACGAATCCGATGCTTGCACCGATTAAACAATAATGACTCAAGCTCTCTCGATTGATCGACTTTAAAAGAAATGTGAGCGGCAATCCGAAGATGATGCTGGCAGCGAAAACGATGGGAAAGGTGATCAGCAATGGCAAGGCTAAGAGAAAGAGGGCCTGCCAAATCGCCATTTGACTAGCGAAGACTTCTTGCAACGTAAAAAAAACCAACATCAATATGTAAGCTAGAGGCAGCGCAGCCCCAGCCAAACTAACAAAAACTACGGACTTCCCAAATGCCCACTTTTGGGAGCGCTGCGCGATCATCTCAATCTCACATGTTCGGATAGTTCGGGCCGCCGCCGCCTTCGGGCGTGGTCCAGTTGATGTTCTGGTTCGGGTCCTTGATATCGCAAGCTTTGCAGTGGACGCAGTTCTGCGAATTGATCACGAATTTTGGGTCTGCGCCGTCCTCGACCACCCATTCATAGACCCCAGCGGGACAATAGCGGCTGGAGGGACCGGCAAAGATTTCAAACTCGCTGTTCTTCTGCAACTCCAGATCAGCAACCTTGAGGTGGTTTGGCTGATCTTCTGCATGGTTGGTGTAAGAAAACGCTACCGAAGTCAGGCGGTCGAAGGTAATTACCCCGTCAGGCTTGGGATATTCGATCGGTTTGAACAGATCGGCACGCATCGTCAGTTCGTAATCGGGTTCATGCTTTATCGTGATCGGCAGGCCAATCTTGAGCTGCCGCATCCACATGTCGATCCCGGCCACCACCGTGCCGATTTCACCGCCGAATTTGGCGATGGCAGGCTGAGCATTCTTAACCTGCTTCAATTCCTTAGCAATCCAGCTGGAACGAACGGAGGTATCGTAATCCGCAAGTTCACTGTGTTCTGCGCCGCCTGCGATTGCCGTAGCCGCGCTTTCAGCCGCCAGCATCCCGCTCTTCATCGCGGTGTGGCTGCCCTTGATCCGGGGGACATTGACGAAGCCCGCCGCGCAGCCAATCAGCGCGCCGCCGGGGAATGCCAGCTTGGGCACCGATTGCCAGCCGCCTTCGTTGATTGCCCGGGCGCCATAAGCAACGCGCTTACCGCCTTCGAGATAGTCGCGGATTGCCGGATGGGTTTTCCAGCGCTGAAATTCCTGAAATGGCGACACATACGGGTTCTTGTAATCAAGCGCGGTGACGAAGCCGAGTGCGACTTGGCCATCCGCCTGATGGTACAAAAAGCCTCCACCCCAGCTGTCGGTTTCCGACATTGGCCAACCCTGCGTATGGATGACCCGGCCCGGTACATGCTTGTCCGGGTCGATGTCCCACAATTCCTTGATGCCAAGTCCGTAGGTCTGCGGCTGGCAGTCAGCCTCCAGATCGAACTTCGCCTTCATGATCTTGGTCAGATTCCCGCGCGCGCCCTCTGCAAACAGAGTGTATTTCGCCTCGATCTCCATGCCCGGCTGGTAATCGGGTTTATGCGATCCATCGGCGGCGATGCCCATGTCCTGCGTTATCACGCCGGAAACTGCACCGGCTTCATTGAACATAACTTCGGAGGCTGGGAAGCCGGGGAATACCATAACCCCCAGCCCTTCAGCCTGCTCGCCCAACCAGCGGGTCAGATTGCCTAGCGATCCGGTATAACAGCCCTTGTTCGACATGAATGGCGGCAGCATCAAATGCGGCATCGCATGGCTTTTGCCCTTGGACAGCACCCAGTGCCAATTGTCCGTCACCGGCGTTTGGGCCATCGGGCAATCCATGTCGCGCCAATCGGGAAACAGCTCGTCCAGCGATTTGGGATCAACCACCGCGCCCGACAGGATGTGAGCCCCGATTTCGGAGCCTTTCTCAAGGACGACGACTTCCAGTTCCTCGTTGATTTGCTTCAACCGGATCGCCGCGGCAAGGCCAGCAACGCCCCCGCCAACAATCACCACATCGCACGGCATCGATTCCCGTTCGCTCATCTCAGGATTTTCCTTCGGTCAATTGCATCTTAAAACTTCTGGAAAGCCTTGATTGCTGGGGCGCAGCAGGTCAAGACCTGCGACACATCATGACAGGCCCAAAAACCCGCACCCTGACCGAGGAATTTGCCGCTGCGCAGGCGTGGTGGAAGGATGCCGGGGTCGATCAGGACTTCAATGACGTAGCGACAGAATGGCTTTCCGAGCCAGAAGCTCCGTCCGCTCTGGAGCTAAGCGATCCGGCTTATGCGCCAGCGCCAACGGCAAAGAAATCTTCGCCTGTGCTGGGCAATGACCCGCCCAAGGCCCCAAAAATTGCGCCGCTTGGAGGCGAAAAGGACAGTTGGCCGACCGATCTAGCCGCGTTTCAAAGCTGGTGGCTGGTTGAACCTAGCCTCGATAGCGGCGGATCATTTCCTCGCATTGCGCCGCGCGGCGCGGCTGGCGCGAAACTGATGATTATCGTGGCGGAACCGGAAGAACAGGACAGCGAGCGCTTGCTTTCCGGACCGCTGGGCAAATTCCTCGAGAACATCTTGGCGGCGATGAATTTGGACGCCGAGGAAATTTATTTCGCCGCCGCCCTGCCCCGTCATATTCCGATGGCGGATTGGCCGCAGTTGCAGGCTGCCGGACTGGGCGATCTGCTGCATCACCACATCGCGCTAGCCGCTCCGGACAAGATTTGTGCCCTTGGCCGCAACATCTGGCCGCTTTTGGGACACGATTTGGCGCAAGGCGGTGCAACTTTACCAAATTTCAACCATGACGGTCGCAGCGTGCCGGTTCTGGGCGCGGAGGGGTTGGCAGAATTGTTACGCTCGCCCCCGCGCCGCAAACGGTTTTGGCACAGATGGCTTGAATGGACGGCCTGAAATGAATGGACAGCTATTTTGAAACGCGCTCTGGGCATTGCATTCTCTGCAAAATTTATCGGTTTGGCCGCGCTGGCGGGAATTGGCGCCACTGCAAACAGTACTGCCGCGCTCGCCAGCAGCAGCTCCACCAATTATTACAGCGCCCGGATGAACAGCAGTTCGGCGCCCGAATTGCTCAGCCGCGCCGATCGGGCATATTACAGCGATCTGTTCGACGCGATCGACCTGCAGGACTGGTCCCGCGTCGATACGATGCTCGCAGAGCGCAAAGACGGTCCGCTGCATCTGGTGGCACAGGCAGAATACTATCTTCACGCAAACAGCCCGCGGGTCGAAGCGACCACGATTGCAACGTGGTTACAGCAGGGCCGCGATCTGCCTTATGCCGAACGATTAATCCGGCTCGGTCAGACGCGTGGACTAGAATACAGCCCGGAATTGCCGCGCGAACAGCAATTCGTCAACCAGCCCTACAGTTCCAAACGCATCCGGCCCCGCTCGGTTTCGGACGACACGATGCCCGGATCGGTTCGCTCCGCCATTCTCGATCATATCAAGAACGACGATCCCGACGGCGCACGCTTGCTGCTTGACGGGATCGATGCCAACCTCAGCCCCGAAGCGCGAGCCGAATGGCGCCAGCGCGTCGCCTTTAGCTATTATATCGAAAACAATGATCCTGCTGCCTTCGCGATGGCGCAGACCGTCAGTGCTGGCAGCGGTGCATGGGTTGCTGAGGGTGATTGGGTTGCCGGTCTGGCCGCATGGCGGCTGGGCGATTGTGATCAGGCTGGGCAGTTTTTTGAACGCTCTACTCAAGGCTCCGCCAATGTTGAGCTGACATCCGCCGCCTATTACTGGGCAGCCCGCGCCAATATCCGCTGCCGTGCCCCGGAAAAAGCGCAGGAATTGCTGCGCGGCGCAGCACGGAGGGACGAGACGCTGTACGGTATGCTCGCCGCCGAGCAGTTGAATCAGGCCCTGCCTGCCTCGCATGAAACTCCCGATTTCGACATGACCGACTGGCAAAAGGTGCGGGATGTAGGCAATGTACGCGCAGCAGTCGCACTGGCAGAAATTGGCCGCGATACCTTGGCAGACGAAGTTCTGCGGCATCAGGCAACCATCGGCGATCCTGACCAATATCCGCAATTATCGCGTCTGGCGCGCGAGCTTGGCCTGCCATCAACCCAATTGTGGATGGCGCATAATGCCCCGCGCGGCGCCCGGGCAGTACCGGCGCTGCGTTTCCCCGCGCCGAAATGGCAGCCATCCACAGGCTGGAAGGTCGATCCGGCGCTAGCCTATGCCCATGCATTGCAAGAATCCAATTTCCGTACTGCGGTAGTAAGCCCGGCCGGCGCCACGGGGCTGATGCAAATTATGCCGATTGCTGCACGCGAACACGCACCCTCGCTCAATATGAGCGCGCGCTATGCCAATCTGGCGGATCCATCGGTCAATCTGGCATTCGGGCAAAGTGCGTTGGAAAGCCTGCGTGATAGCAGAGCAACCGGCGGGCTGCTGCCCAAGATCATGGCGGCCTATAATGCCGGCCTGACCCCGATCACGCGCTGGAATACCGAAATCAACGATCAGGGTGATCCATTACTTTACATGGAATCAATCCCCTATTGGGAAACGCGCGGTTATGTCGCCATCGTGATGCGTAATTACTGGATGTATGAACGCCAGGCTGGCGGCGCATCGGAAAGCCGGGCCGCGCTGGCGCAGGGCATGTGGCCGACATTTCCGGGGCTGTCCGGCGGCGGCGGTGTGAGGCTAAGCGCTAAATAATGGCAGTTGATCCCCAACTTGAATTCAAGCCGATCAACATCGCCGTCATGACGGTGTCCGATACGCGCACTGCAGATAATGACACATCAGGCGATATTCTGGTCGAGCGGATCATAGCCGCTGGCCACCAACTCGTGGTTCGTACGATTGTCCGCGATGATCCGGGCCTGATCGCCAACAAACTAAGCGGCTGGATCGACGACCAGTCAATTGACGCAGTGATCACCACTGGCGGTACCGGCCTGACCGGGCGCGATGTTACCCCTGAGGCGCTGGAGCGGCTGCGCGATTCAAGCGGTGGGCGTGATATTCCCGGCTTTGGCGAATTGTTCCGCTGGCTCAGCTTCAAGACTATCGGAACCAGCACAATTCAGTCCCGCGCCTGCGCCATCGTGACCCGCGGCACCTATATCTTCGCCCTGCCCGGCTCCAGCGGCGCGGTAATGGACGGGTGGGATGGTATTCTGGCTGAACAACTCGACAACCGGAACCGGCCCTGCAATTTCGTCGATTTGATGCCGAGATTGCGCGAGGTCTAATTTGGCCAAACGTCCGTTGAATAAGTTCGTCCGCAAGGCCATTCGCGAGATCATGGAGCCGGCGATCCGCGCGCTGGGATTTGAAGGCAAATATCCGAATTTCAAACGGATCGAAGACGGCGAAATCCATTTCCTTGAAATCTCGACTGCCAAATATGGCGGCGGCTTTGGCTACGGTTTCAGCTGGTGCGAAAATGGCCCACTCGGCCATGGGGACGGCGAGGCGATCCCGGCAGACCAGATCGAACGGGCGCACATCCCGTTTGAACAATCAGCCGGTGTCAGCCCATTGATGGACGTCTGGACGCTGGACGGCGAGCGCCTGAGAGTATCCGCTGGCGACTATAATTACGAATTGATCATCGATGATGAAGATGCCTGCCGCGAGCTGGTTACGGAAGCCGCGGCCACCTTGCCCCAAGCAGACAGCTGGCTCAAAACACGCGGACCCCAAGAACTTGTCTTCTTGGCGGGACATTACCCGCCGACAGGCTATTCATCTGATTTTGCGTTGGAAATATTCCGCAATAAGGAAGATTATCGCCTTCGCGCGCTCGGCCTGATTGATTAATACAATACCGATGACGGTTGATCTAGTCTTCAACCGGAGCGTAAACACGAACCCAGTCAACTTCCATTTCAACGTCGCCTTGCTTGATCTTAGCCACAGTCTCAGCCGGGACCCCGTAATAAGGCTCCTCTATGCCGTTTGTCTTGAAGGGATAAACACCGCCAACTGCAAAATTGGCAATGAGAAATTTGGGCGTGTCAAATTTCCATTCCCCATAGAAATCAACCATGCGGCGCGTGACGCGATAGATCAGGCGGCCATCGACTTCGAACAGGATCTGATCCTTAGTCCATTCGACTGCATATTCGTGCCAGTCAGTGGCATCGGTCCCGGGTTCGAAGACGTATTTGTTTACGAGCGGCGTTTCTCCAGAATATCCCGGCCCATGCAAGGCAACACCGATCCAGTCCTTCTCTCCGACATATTCAAGGATATCGACTTCGCCTGTTTCCGGCCATGAACCATTGCCCAGCAACCAGAACGCGGGCCAGACACCTACTGCATCAGGCATGCGTATCCGGGCAGCAGCACCAAAACGCCGTCGCTATCGCCATTTTCTGTCTCGCCCTCGTGCTCGCGAAAATGGATGGTATCGGTTGAATCAATATACGCCTGCTGTTCATTATTGACCCAGAATTCCGGCCCGACAACGTTCCATTTGGAACGATCAAGCTCTCCGCCACTAAAATTATCTTCGAACAGGACCTCACGCTCATTAAGCCCCGCAGGTTCAGCGCGAGCATCTGGCTGTATGAACAGCAAGACCGCAATTGACGCACAAGCAATCGACTTAAACATGGCAGCTTCAATAAAAGCAGGAAATGAAGGGCAGTTGCTAACATCGCAATCGGCCGATGGGAATGTAGTTTTCAGGGAAATGTTTGGCAGGTGCGCTTGAGCCGGTTGCCGGTGGTTTGGAATTGGGTGAATATCTGCCAAAGGAGCGCGCCCTCTGAAGTACCCTGATCCCTAGAAACCAGCATTCCTATTGGGCTGACGGGGCCACTTTTGACTTTCGTGCAGGCGGCGCTAGTCTCTCGATGGATCCGAGGGAGAACATGATATGAATAAGATTTGGCTTTTGAGTGGAGCACTTTTGGTAACGGGTTGTTCTGGCGCACAGGAAGCAGAGCCGATGCCAGCAGAAGATACTGCGGCAGATCAGGACTCAGTTTCAGCTGACCCTTCAATGTGGGCGAGCGCGGAAGATGCTGCGGGGACGTACACCATTACCTATACGGACGGTACCGAGGGCACACTGACAGTGATGGCCGATGGCACCTCGCAAGGGATAATCGGCGGCGAAGAATTCAGCTCTAATCTTACAATCCCGGAACCTGGCAAGCTGTGCTATACGGAATTGAGCAACGACGACCTTCCTGTCCCGGCACAATGCTGGGTCAATACGCCCGCCAATCCGGACGGTAGCTGGAACTTTTCTGGCGAAGATGGGACAACAGGTTCCGCTAAGCGTGCCGAGTGATTTCTTGAAGCTAATTTTGTGAAAAAGGGCGGCACTTTGCCCCCCTTTTTTATGGATGCCCCATGTCAAAATCATCTGGAATTGCCAATTACTAGCGCCCGCAAATGGGTCGTAAGCGGACCTACCCAAACCCGTCCCCGCCTTCACCTGGCGCAAAGCGGATCAACCGGCTGTCCAAAATTGCCGCGCTGCGGTTGACCACGGCTTTCTGATATTCAGGATCGGTGATCATTTCGAGGAAGCATCCGGCGTTGGGATAGGCCGCCACAAAAGCGTCTTCCCAATGTTTGTCGTCCGGACCGGTGACCATTGCTTCCCATTTTCCGCGCCACACGATGGTGCCGCCGACGCGCTGAAATATGGGCCCGCTGGTCTTGCCATATTCTGCATAGGCCTGCCGCCCGGTCCAGCCATTGCCTGCCAGCGCATGGCCCTCCGGGTACTCCGCCTTTTCGTGATAGCGCAGCAGGTTGAGCATATTGATCGGCGTATCGCGGGGGAGCGATTTGAAGAAGTCGAACGCCTCGCGCGTTGGGTTGAGGTAATTCATTGCGCACTCTCCAAGACATAATCCGAGAAGCGCTCGCGCAGATCCTTCTTCGAAATCTTGCCGGTAGCGGTATGCGGAATGTCATCCACGAATTCCACCGCGTCTGGCATCCACCATTTGGCGATCTTGCCGGACAGGAATTCCAGCACATCAGCGCTAGATAATTCCGCGCCTTCCTTCTTCACCACGAACAATACAGGCCGCTCGTCCCATTTGGGGTGCGGCATGCCAATGGCGGCGGCTTCGGCCACGGCGGGATGGCCCACGGCGGCGTTTTCCAATTCAACCGAGCTGATCCATTCTCCGCCCGATTTGATTACATCCTTGGTCCGGTCGGTCAGCTGCAAAGTCCCGTCAGGATGGATGATGCCGACATCGCCAGTATCGAACCATCCATCGGCACTGACCGCGTCTTCTTCCGCCTTGAAATAGCGTTTGATCACCCATGGCCCGCGAATTTGCAGCGCACCGGACGTCTCGCCGTCACGCGGCAATTCCTTGGTAAAATCATCCAGATCGACGGTACGCAATTCCACTCCGAATACCGGACGCCCCTGCATAGCCACGATATCGACCTGCTGTTCAAACGTCTTGTCCGCCCAATCATGGGTCGGCGCGCCAACTGTCCCGATGGGTGAAGTTTCAGTCATCCCCCAGGCATGCGCCACCCGCGCACCGTTCTTCATCAACCGTTCGATCATGAACTTCGGTGCAGCAGAGCCGCCGATTGTGGCCACGTCCAGTTTCGGCAACGGCGTATCGGTGGCGTCGCAATATTGGAAAATGCCCAACCACACTGTCGGCACCCCGGCAGAATGCGTCACCCCTTCGCGCGCCATCAGATCGCACAGGATCTTTGGTTCATTGACCGTGGAATAAACAAATTTCAGCCCCGCCGCTGCGCCCGCCCAGGGCAAGCCCCAACTGGCCGCATGGAACATCGGCACCACCGGCAGCATCACACTGCCGGTCTGGAAATCGAAGGCGTGCGGCTGGAGCCCGGAAATGGCGTGAAGCAGTGTCGAACGGTGTTCATACAGCACACCTTTGGGATTCCCGGTTGTGCCGCTGGTATAGCACAGCATGCATGGGTCTCGCTCGTCCACGGCGGCCCATTCAACATTGCCATCATGCGGGGCGATCCAGTCTTCAAATGCGACCGAATGTTCGCCAGAATCGAAGCAGATGTAATGTTCGATGGTCGGCCATTGCGGCTTCATCTTGTCGATCAGCGGCTGAAACGCTGCATCATACAGCATCACCTTATCCTCAGCGTGATTGACGATGTATTCCAGCTGATCTTCGAACAGGCGCGGGTTGATCGTGTGCAGGATACCGCCAACACCAACCGCGCCGTACCATGTCACCAGATGGCGCGAATGGTTCATCGCCAGCGTCGCGATCCGATCGCCTTTGCCAACCCCGGCAGCTTGCAGCGCCTGGGTCATTTTCAGCGCATCGCGGCGAATACCAGCCCAATCGGTGCGGGTTTCGCTGCCATCGGCCCAGTGGGTAACAATCTCGCGGGTGCCATGTTCCCGCGCCGCATGATCAACCAAATGGGTTACAACAAGGTCCCAATCCTGCATTGCACCGAGCACCGACATATCTATCTCCCATAAATCTTGTTTTGCTACTAATGCCCGCGCTTGCGCCCCATGGCAATCACGGTAACACAGCGCCAATGACCAATTTCGAAGCGTTCAAATTTTTCCCGATAGACCTGACCGATTTAGCCAAGGATGCGCTGCATATTTACGTGGCGCTAGCGATATTTCTCGGGTCATGTTTGGTCTTCGGATGGAAGACGCGACATTGGCGGCCCTAGATGCTGGTGCTGTGCGCTGCGATCCTGGGCGAAGTGTGGGACATTCAAGAGACTCTAGACAGAGCTCATACCAACCTGCATTAATCACAACTCATGTGCCCATTGGCGCCGACCTATGGTCATGATGCGCGACGGTTGATCGATGAGCTTGTTCCAAGCTTCGCAGCAGTGGTCGATGATGTTTTCGTGCGAT